>MDSZ01001906.1_pt1 | contig 18685 bp, 23 predicted proteins | sample 811201 | NCBI WGS metagenome assembly MDSZ01 (sample SAMN05326647, study PRJNA326480) | marine metagenome | isolation source: seawater | place: Indian Ocean: North | collected 2010
ATTTTTGTGGAGACAATATTTCATATGAATTAGATTTAGAGTTAAAAAAAGATGGTGTAAATGTTAAAAAAATAGTTAATTATTTCTCAGAAAAAATTACTGATTTAAGTAAAGAAAATAAAATTATTATCCAAAATCATCCTCCTGATATAATATTTGTTTATTCGAGTAGGAGTGCTTTGAGTTTAATAGAAATAGTAAAAAAATATTCTCTTTATCCAGTAATGACAGGGTCCAAAGTAATGTGTATAAGTAAAAAAGTTGCTGATATTTTTTTTGATAGCGGTTGGAAGAAAGTTGATATTTTTAACCCCGGAGATGAATTGTTGCAACTAGAGGAAAAAAGTTAAATGGATGTATTAGAAAATTTTAAAGATTTATTTCTAGATGTTTGGAAGAAAGGTGTTTCCGGAGTAAATATTTCAGAAATTATCATAGCTATTGCTATATTCATTATTTTTCTTTTTCTAAGAGGAATTTTTTCAAAGTTTGTAATTAAAAGATTAGAAAAATATGTTTCAAAAACTTCAAATAAATTTGACAATTCCCTAGTTTTTTCAATGGAAGGGCCTGCAAAGTTCTTTCCAATAGTTTTAGGTTTTTTTGTTTCTACAAGTTATTTATCTATAGAAAATGGAGCTATAGAGTTAATTAACAGATCTTTAATTACAATATTAATTTTTTGGACTTTTCATCAAATTATAGGCCCCTTATCTGTAGTAATAAAATCTGTTGGAGGACTATTATCAAAAGATTTAATTAATTGGATTATAAAAGCAATAAAGATTTTAATAATAATATTAGGTGCTGCAGCTGTCTTAGAGTTGTGGGGAATAAAAATTGGACCAATCATTGCTGGATTAGGATTATTTGGTGTGGCTGTTGCTCTAGGCGCACAAGATTTATTTAAGAATTTAATTTCAGGAATATTGGTTTTAGTAGAAAGAAGGTTTCAAGTAGGTGATTGGATATTTGTTGACGGAGTTATCGAAGGAACAGTTGAAAGCATTGGCTTTAGATCAACAGTTGTTAGAAGGTTTGATAAATCTTTAGCAACCATCCCTAATTTTCAATTTGCTGAAAATGCCGTAATAAACAATACTCAAACAACTAATCGAAGAATAAACTGGGTTATAGGATTAGAATATAGAACATCCAGCGATCAACTAAATAAAATTAAAAATGAAATTGAAAACTATATAAGAGGCAGTGATTTATTTTCAATTGAAGGAGATACTTTTATATCAGTTAAAATTGAACAATTTGCAGCAAGTTCAATCGACATAAGACTCATTTGTTTTACAAAAACAAAAAATTATTTAGAATGGATGGAAGTAAAAGATACTTTAGCAATGAGTATAAAAAATATTGTTGAGAAAAATAAAGCCTCTTTTGCTTTTCCAAGCACATCAATTTATGTAGAGAAAAATTAATGAAATCTGTATTAATATTATTTGATAATGTTATAAATCTTTATATTTGGGTATTAATAATCCATGTTGTGATAAGTTGGTTAGTGGCATTTAATATTTTAAATACTGGAAATAGATTTGTTTATGCTGTGCTTGATGTTTCATACAGGCTTACTAACCCTCTGTTGAGTTATATTAGGAGATTTTTACCCAATCTTGGCACAATTGATATATCTCCAATAGTCTTAGTATTGGGACTTATGTTTTTAAGAAATTTAGTTTTTGAAATGCTTGCACCACAATTATTTTAATTATGATAATAGATGGAAAAAAAACAGCAGAAATTTTAAGAAGTGAGATAAAGAAAGAAATTAATTTTATAAAAGAACAGACTAATAAGGTACCAAATTTGTCGGTAATTCTTATTGGCAACTATGCTCCAAGTGAAATTTATGTAAAGAATAAGATAAAAAAATCAAAAGAAGTAGGAATAAACTCTAATATTATTAGATATCCTGAAAATATTTCTGAAGAGGAAATATTAAAGAAAATTAAAGAGCTAAATGAGGATAATGATGTTTCTGGAATTTTAGTTCAGTTACCCCTCCCAAAACAAATCAGCAAAGAAAAGATTATAAATTTAATTTATCCATCGAAAGACGTAGATGGATTTCATCCAATTAATGTAGGAAATTTAGCCTCTGGAAACAATGCGATTGTTCCATGCACTCCTTTAGGATGTTCAATTTTAATTAAAAAAATTGAAAAAGATTTATCAGGAAAACATGCTGTGATAGTAGGTAGATCAAACTTAAATGGAAAACCAATGGCACAATTGTTGTTAAAAGAAAATTGCACAGTAACAATAGTACATTCAAAAACCAAAAATATTAAAGATGAATGTTTAAAAGCTGACATACTAGTTGTGGCGATAGGGGCACCTCATTTTATTCAAAAAGATTGGGTTAAAAATGGAGCAATAGTAATTGACGTAGGAATAAATAAAGTAGGGGACAAATTGGTAGGTGATGTTAAATTTGATGAAGTAAAAGAAAAAGTAAAAGCAATCCCCCCTGTACCTGGAGGAGTTGGACCAATGACCATTGCTTGCTTGCTTAAAAATACTTTAAATTGTTTTAAAGCTCGTTTGACTTAGAATTATCTAATTTTAGATATTTACTATTTCTGAACCTAATTATTACGGTAGCTATGGCTACAATTAAAATTGCAGCTGAAATATAAATTAAGTTTTCAGGATCACCTTCTTTATCTTGTAAAATTATGAATCTAGCTAGTGCAGTTATCGCTATGACAAGAGGATAGGAAATTCTTATTGATCTTGTTTCCCAATATGATCTAACTAAACCAATTACCTCAATATAAATAAACAATAGCAATAGATCTGCTAGCTCAATATTTTGATTTAAATACATCTCTCTTACTTCAAGAAAAAATGCAATTACTGTTGCAACTAAAACAAATATTACTGCAACTAATTGAATGTTCCGAATCGTTGAATTCATAAAATAAACTTTATCAGATTTTTAGGATTTATATAACTGTTTAGAGTGATATCTAATAAATTTTTCGACTTTTGACCTATTGAATGATTTATTTTCCTCAAACGAAACTTTTTTCATTGAATAAGCTTTGTTTTTTGTTCTTCTTGATAGAATACTTACATTTCCCTTATAAAGACCTAGCACCACATCACCCGAAACTAATGCTTTTTTTTTGTCGACAATCCTTTGAAGATTTAATCTTCTTTTTGAAAACCAATATCCGTTGTAAACTAACTCAGCATATTCTGGCATTATTTTTTCCTTTGCATGCATAGTCTCTTTATCTAAAGTTACTGACTCGATTGCTCTATGGGCTATGTATAGTAAGGTTCCACCTGGCGTCTCATAAACACCTCTTGATTTAATACCAATAAACCTGTTTTCAACCAAATCAACTCTTCCAACAGCATTTTTGCCCGCTAATATGTTTAGTTTTTCTAAAAGTATTTCTGGTTTTAATTTTTTTCCATTAACTGAAATTGGATCCCCATTCTTAAATGAAATCTTTACTTTTGTTTTTTTGTTTGGAGCTTTTTCTGGAGAAACAGTTCTTTGGAAAATAAATTCTGGCGCAGAATTTTTTGGATTTTCTAACACTTTACCTTCGGTAGACGTATGAAAAATATTATCGTCTATAGAAAAAGGGGGAGCGCCTTTTTTATCTTTTGGTATAGGAATTTTGTTTTTTTTGGCATAGTTAATTAAATCAGTTCTCGATTGCAACTTCCATTTTCTCCAAGGTGCAATTACTTTGATTTTTTTATTTCCAAAAAAAGCGTATCCAAGTTCAAATCTTACTTGATCGTTCCCTTTTCCAGTAGCACCGTGTGATACAGCAAAAGCTTTAAATTTTTTAGCAATCGCTATTTGTCTTCTGGCAATAAGTGGTCTTGCTATAGAAGTTCCAAGTAAATATACACCTTCGTAAACAGCATGTGATCTAATCATTGGAAAAACATAATCTTTTACAAATACGTTTTTAAGATTTTCGATAATTATTTTTTTTACACCCAATTTTTTTGCATTCTTGATAATTTTCTTTTTGTCCATTATTTGACCAATGTCAGAAGTATATGCAATAACTTCTGCTTTATAATTTTCTTGAAGCCATTTTAGTATTATTGAAGTATCTAGTCCGCCTGAATAAGCTAAAACAATTTTTTTCATTTAGCTACAAGTTTTTTTTGCTGTATTATATGCTTTTGTAAATCCCATCATAGAATAATGATCGGTAGTCTCTGCTCCTTTAAGAGTTCTAGCTTTTATAATTATATTAGTAGCTTTTTTCATTAACTTAATAAAACTTCTCTCTTCTTGGTCATCAAGTAACCAAGCAAAGTTCTTTTGAGAAAAAAATGAAAATTTCTTTTTTCCAGACGCTGCAATTACGCTAGATGATTTATAATCGTGGCCGCTTGTCAAACTCACTTCATCTTTAATACTTTCTGATGGTCTGAATGTAACAAATATTTTTGACTGGCCCCTTTGAATTGATGCGGGAGCCCTTTTAGTTGGAATTGTCTGAGCAAAACATATTTTCCCTTTATCAGTTTGCACAACAAAACTTTCCCAACTTTTATATTTTCCAGTTGATTTTGGAGTGCTTGCTTTTGCTATAGAAAAACAAAATAGAACCATTAGTGAGACAAAAACTTTTTTAAAAAACATAATTTTATTTTTATACTAAAATATAGCTATTTCAATGGTTTGAATTAAGGTGAAGGATTAGGATTATTGTTGTGAATTAAATTAATTTTTTCCATTATTTCCTGGGAAAGTTCCACATCAACACTTTTAATGTTTTCTTTTAGTTGTTCCATAGTTGTTGCACCGATTATATTGCTAGTTACAAATGGACGTGAATTGACAAATGATTGTGCAAGTTGAACCATTGTTAAATTATATTCTTTAGCTAATTGGTAATATTGATCATATGCTTTCATTGCTAAAGGGTTTATCATTCTTTCCCAACCTTTAAACAAGGATAGTCTTGAATTTTTAGGCATTTGTCCGTTTCTATATTTCCCAGATAAAGCCCCAGCTGCTAATGGATAATAAACAAGTAATCCACATTTTTCTCTTATAGAAATTTCAGCCATACCTATCTCGTATGTCCTGTTTACCAAACTGTAAGGATTTTGTACTGACATCATTCTAGGAAGTTTTTTGTTTTTAGAACATTCTAAATATGCAGAAAGACCATAAGGCGTTTCATTTGACATTCCAATATATCTAATTTTTCCATTTTTGATAAATTTTTCTAAAGATTCAAGTATTGACTCAAAGTCATTCCAAGCTCTCTCATTTTCTCTATGGACGTAGTCTCTTTTACCAAAACAATTTGTAGATCTTTCGGGCCAGTGTAATTGGTATAAATCAATATAATCAGTCTTTAATCTTTTAAGGCTTCCATCAATGGCTTTGCTTAAATTCTTCTCATTGAAACTATTTTCACCGTTTCTAATCCAATCACATCCAGGACCTGCAACTTTTGAAGCTAGTATAATTTTTTTTCTATTCTTCCTTTTTTCGAACCAGTTACCAATCATTATTTCTGTTTTACCGTAAGACTCAGCATTAGGTGGAACGGAGTAAAGTTCTGCGGTATCAAAAAAATTAACTCCTTGATCTACCGAATAGTCCATTTGTTCGAATGCCTCTTTTTCTGAATTTTGTGTTCCCCAAGTCATTGTGCCTAAACAAATCAAACTTACATCTAAATCAGTATTTCCAAGTTTTTTAAATTTCATAAAATCCTTAATTCTTTAGTTTTTTTAAAGTAATTATTGACTATTGAAAAGTTAATAAAAATTCATATATTAGTTTTATGGAATTCAATAAACAAACAACTTCAGTAAGATCTTCAGCTTCAGAAGCGATAATTGATCAGGGACTAAGATCCTATATGTTAAAAGTGTATAACTACATGGCATCAGGAGTTCTTCTTACTGGGTTTGTAGCTTTAGCATTTTTTAAAATGGCCGTTGTTACTTCTGACGGAGGTCAAATAATTGGTTTAACTAATTTTGGAAACACTATCTATGCTTCAGGATTAAAGTGGGTAATAATGCTGGCACCATTAGCTGTTGTATTCTATATGAGTTTTGGAATTGCCAAAATGTCTGCGGGTAAAGCTCAGACAACATTTTGGATTTTTGCAGCGTTGATGGGAGCATCACTTTCTTCAATTTTTTTAATTTATACTGGAGCAAGTATAACACGAGTATTTTTCATTACAGCAGGAACTTTTGGTGCAATGAGTATTTATGGTTACACAACAAAAAGAGATTTAACTAAACTAGGATCATTTTTAATGATGGGGCTTTTTGGGATTATTATAGCTTCACTAGTAAATATTTTCATGAAATCAACTATGATGTATTTCGTAATTTCTATAATCGGTGTTTTGGTTTTTGTTGGACTGACAGCATATGACACACAAAAGATTAAGAACATGTATTTAGTAAGTGACAGTGGAGAATTAATTGGAAAAAAAGCAGTTATGGGTGCTTTAACGTTATATCTAGATTTTATAAATCTTTTTATAATGTTACTAAGATTATTTGGTCAAAGACGATAATTATTTTATCAGCTTTAAATTATTCCAACTTGTTTTATCGATAAGATTGTAGAGGTTTTCAGATTTTTTTAATATTTTACCATTTCTATCTTTAAGTATAAATTTTTCATTATAGTAATTAGGCTTTAAGTTTTTTAAAATTCTTAAAACTGGTTTATCCGAAGCTCTTTGATAAACATCAAATGAAATTTCCTGTTTGCATGATGAAAATGAATAGTCTTTCCAATTTCCATTTGATACCATTTTTGCATATAAATTTAAAATACTTTGAAGTTCTTTTTTGATAAAAAATTTTTCTTTATTTTTTTTAAGATCGTTATTTATTACTAATTTGATGCTCATATTTTGTATTTATTTATCAATGGTAATTGTAAAGCAGTAAAAATAAAAGTTAAAGGCAATAAACCCCAAACCTTAAAATTTACCCATGTAGTTTCTGGTTGAGTTCTCCAGATAATTTCATTTAAAATTGCTAAAAAAATAAAAAAATAAGCCCATCTACTGTTAAGTTTGTTCCAGCCTTCATTACTTAATTCAAATGCAGATTTAAAAAAATACTCTAAAAAATTTTTTTCAAAAAATAATTTTCCGATAATCAAAACAGAAGCAAATAATATATTTACTATTGTTGGTTTCATGTATATAAAAACCGGATTATCAAAATATAGTGTTAACCCTCCGAACAAAGAAATTATTATGCCTCCGATTAATGGTATGTAGGGAACTTTTTTTTCCAAAAGATAAATTACAATTACGGAAATTATTGTAGCAACAATTAAAGGAGGGATAGCTACAGCAAGATCATTATCGCTTCTGTTGTAAATAACAAAAAAGATTAATAAAGGTCCAAAATCTGCGACAAATTTTAAAAACGACTTATTCACACAATAGCATTAACATATAATGAATGTTTTATAAATTAGATATTGATTTTAATAAAAAAATTATTAACTATTAGATATGGCGTCAAGCAACAACGCAAAATTTTCAATAGGTGAAACTGTGAAACACAGGCATTTTGATTTCAGAGGAGTGATCTATGACGTTGATTTTGAATTTAATAATTCAGAAGAATGGTACGAGTCTATTCCTAAAGATGTAAGACCAAGAAAAGACCAACCTTTTTATCATTTACTAGCTGAAAGCAATGACGTGACTTACGAAGCTTACGTATCAGAGCAAAATCTACTCTTAGATAAATCTAACATTCCAGTAAAACATCCACTCATTGAAGAAATATTCTCCGGCAAGAAAGGTTCAAGTTACTTTAAACCTTCAAATTAAGTAAAATTCTGCCTAAAATTTAACATCATTAATTCAAATCTATGACATAGAATTGTATTACTATTGGGTGTTTTAGCCTAATTGGGAATTAACTCATACTTCTATAACTCCCTCTCAATTCTCAGTTAGGCCCAATATAGATCTTCACAAAAAAAAAAAATTATAGTAGTAAAAGTTAATGTTTAATTTTTTAAGTAACAGCAACTTATTTAAAATAATTGAAAAACTTATAAATTTTATAAATTCAATTTTTTTTATCTTATTGTTGGTAGGATTATCGTTTGCGCTAGTTTTTTCTCCACCAGATTATTTGCAGGGTGATAGCGTTAGAATAATGTATGTACATGTTCCTGCTGCCTGGATAGGATTAGCTTCTTACACCTGCATTGCTTTAATGTCTGTACTAAATTTTATATTCAAAATTAAAAATTTGTCATTAATTACAAAAAGTATCGCTCCATTAGGTTTAATGTTTACATGTTTAGCAATTATTACTGGATCTATTTGGGGTCAACCAACCTGGGGAACTTGGTGGGCGTGGGATGCCAGAATCACGTCGATGGTAATTTTAGCTTTTTTTTATATCGCTTTCATCGTTTCAAATAAGATGATTTTAAATCAAGAAAGAGCTAATCAAGTTTCTAGCATTATCGCAATTATTGGCCTGATAAATATTCCGATTATCAAATTTTCAGTAGAGTGGTGGAATACTTTACACCAACCCGCAAGTATAAAATTAACCGATACAAGCACTATTCATTCATCAATGATGGTTCCTTTATTACTTATGTTTTTAGTGCTGTTAATGTATTGTGCGTTAATTTTTCTAATGAAATATAAGACAGAAATCATTAGAATAAAGAAGAAAAACTTAAAAAGACTATGATTATAAATTTTATTTCAATGAACGGATATGGACTATTTGTGTGGTCATCTTTTACTTTAACTTTTTTTGCTTGTATAATTCTTTACTACAAAACTTTAAAGACTTTAAAAAAATATGAGATAGAGTTTGCTAAGGAAATTCAAGAACTTTCAGTGGAAAAACGACAAATTGTTTTAAGTAATTCTAAAATCGCAGCAAAAATTTTATCGTCCTATAATAAAACAATTTAAAGCATTTAATGCTTCCAAAAAAAGTAAAAAAAAGAGCTTCTCTCTTAACAATATTTCTAGCGATATCTGTAGTAGCAATTTTTTTTATTTTAAAGACGTTGAGTAGTAATATTTTATATTTTAAATCACCAACTGAAATTAAAAATGCTCAAGATTTAAATTTTGAGAAAAAAATGAGAGTTGGTGGAATGGTTAAGAAAGATACACTTATCATTAATGATAAAGAAATAAAATTTGTGATTACAGATTATAAAAATGAACTTATAGTTAGTTATAGCGGCACTGTTCCCAATTTATTTTCTGAAGAAAAGGGTGTTGTAGCCGAGGGTAAACTTAAAGATAAACAATTTTTTATTGCTGACAGAATTCTTGCCAAACATGACGAAAATTACATGCCTCCAGAACTACAAGGAATAACAAAAGAAAATGCTAAGTAATCTAGGAAATTTTATTTTGACTTTGAATGTCCTCTTAAGTTTGACAATAATTTACTTGTCATTTTCTTGTTTAAATGCTGCAACAAATAAGATTTATAAAAGTATCTATCATATTAATATTATACAAAGTACAACAATACTAATTTGCTTTTGCACTTTAGTATCTGCTTTTATAGTTTCAGATTTTTCCTTAATTACAGTTTATCAAAATTCTCATTCACTAAAGCCTTTGTTCTATAAAATCTCTGGAACCTGGGGCAATCATGAAGGAAGTCTGCTTTTATGGGTAATTATTTTAACAATCTTCTCTTTTTTATTTTTAGTTTATAGTAAAAACTATTTAAAGAATTATAGATTATATACTTTAATTTTTCAAAATTTGTTAATTTTAGGTTTTTTACTTTTTATATTATTTAATTCAAATCCCTTTAGTGCTGTCGTGCCCACGCCGAAAGAGGGATTGGGTTTAAACCCAATTTTGCAAGATCCAGCCTTAGCAATTCATCCCCCCTTGCTTTACGTGGGGTTTGTAGGATCATCGATTTACTTTTCAGCAGCTATAGGTTCTTTATTAACAAACTATTCGTCAAAGTTTTTTGCTTTATCCATTAAAAATTGGGTATTAATTTCGTGGTGTTTTCAAACATTAGGAATTTTAGTGGGTTCGATCTGGGCTTATTACGAACTTGGTTGGGGTGGTTTCTGGTTTTGGGATCCAGTTGAAAATGCATCTCTTTTACCATGGTTTGCAATGACCGCTTTAATTCATTCATTATTAGTTTTAGAAAAAAGAAATTTACTTTATTTTTGGGTAATAATACTTTGCCTGCTTACTTTTACTTTAAGTGTAACAGGTACATTTTTAGTAAGATCAGGAATTTTAAACTCTGTTCACACTTTTGCAAACGATCCTAGTCGAGGGTTGTTTATACTTATATTCTTAAGTTTAATGATTTTAATATCAGTATTTTTATTTTTAAAAAAATACGAAAAAAGAAATTTTTTTGTTAGTTCTTATAGCAAAGAGACATTTATCTTGATTAATAATTGGTTTATGATGTTCTATCTAATAACTGTTTTACTAGGAACATTATACCCAATTTTTGTTGAAGTTTTATTGAATAATAAAATTTCAGTAGGGCCGCCATTTTATAATTCTATTATTATCCCAATCGCAGTTTTATTTTTAGTTTTAATGGCCATTGGACCAAAGTTAAAATGGATTAAAAGCAATTTTGAGAACTTAAAGATTTCTCTATCGTTATTTATTGCAGCGATTCTACTTAATATTCTAATTGTCTATTTTTTCCGAAGCTTAAGTATAATTTCGAATTTAATCATCATATCTTCTTTATTTTTGATATTCTCCTCAATAATTGATTTAAAAAAATCAATTAAAAAATCTAATTTCGATTTATCTAGAATTATATCTCATACTGCTTTTGGCTTTTTAATATTATTTATAGGGCTTAATCATAATTTTTCGATTGAAAAAGATTTTAACTTAAAACTTGGAGATACAAAAACTTTTGAAAATTACAAAATAAAATTAGAAAATTTAAAATTAAAGAATTTTGATAACTATAGGTCAGTAATTGGAAACTTAAAGATAACAAATGTTATAGAAAATAAACAAAATACTTTAAATCCAGAAATAAGAATATATGAAACACCTCAAATGTTAACTTATGAGGCAGCTATTAAAACGAACTTTATTAAAGATTATTATTTGACAATGAGCAATGTGGATAGATCTGAGTATTATAATATCAAATTTCAAAAAAAGCCCTTTATGCTTTGGATTTGGATTTCTGTCATAATGGTTTCATTAGGCGGATTTTTAAGATTATTTAAAAATGCAAAACATAATTAAGATACTAATTGTTGGATTTTTTATATTTTTAATTGGGATTTTTTATTTAAGTTTAAATAAAGATTTTAATTACGATACAAAAAAACTTGTTGGCAAAGAATTAAACACAATCACTTTAGAAAACTTTATTGGTAAAAATTCAATATCAACAAACGATCTTAAAAAAAATGATTATACACTAATAAACTTTTGGGCCTCATGGTGTTCTCCGTGTAGAACTGAACATCCAGTGCTTATGAAACTTGGTAAAGAAAAAAATCTAAAACTATTAGGTATTAATTTTAAGGATAAAGAGAATTTGGCTAATGTTTTTTTAAAAGAACTTGGAAACCCATATGATTTTATCGCTAAAGATTATTTAGGAAAGCAATCAGTGAATTTTGGAGTTTATGGAATACCCGAAAGTATTTTAATTAATAAAAAATTGATAATTCTCAAAAAATATATAGGTCCTCTAAATGATAACGATTATAATGAAATAAAGGAAATAATAAATTGAGATTAATAGCTTTTATAATAATATTGGGTTTAAATATCAGTAATTTAAATGCCTCCATTGATGGTATCGATGAAAATAAAATATATAAAAATTTACGATGTTTAATTTGCCAAGGCCAATCAGTAGCAGAGTCCAACACAGAATTTGCTCAAACAATAAAATTGGTTGTTCAAGACTTAATTGTGGAGGGGAAAACAGAAAATGAAATTTACACATTTTTAACAGAAAAATATGGCGAGTGGATTTTATATAAGCCTCAATTTAACCAACAGAACTTAGTTCTTTGGATACTTCCTTATTTGATTTTCGTAATAGGTGGATTATTTATTTTCTTTTTAGTAAAAAAAAGAGGGAGAAATGTTTAAAATGTCATATGTACTTATTCAATATTTAGTTGTATTTTTTAAAATATGAAAATTAAATTTTTGTCGATATTAATAGTGATGCTATCTTTATCTGTTGCAGCCAAAGGCAGCGAACAGGATAGTATTATCTCTTTTTACACTGGAACTTTCGATGTAATTGACAAAGAGGGTGATGATCAGACTTCTTTATTAGGTTTTGAGCATAAAAATGATAATTTATTTAGAGACACTTTTTTAGGAAAGTTTAAACCAATTTCAGGTGGTTTTATAACAGGGAAAAATTCAATTTATTTATATACAGGTGTCGAAGGTCAGTATGGTGTTGGACCGATGAAAATTTTGCCAAGTTTTTCTCCTGGGTATTATGAAAAAGGTAATGGCAAAGATCTGGGAGGAATATTAGAATTTAAGAGTGAGATCAAAGTTAATTTTGACTTCTTTGGAGATTCAAAATTAGGTTATAGTTATAGTCATATTTCAAACAATGACTGGGGCGAAACAAATCCTGGCACTGACAATCAACAAATTACGTTTTCAAAAAATTTCTAAAATATGAATTTAAAAGACTGTCATAACTTTTATGATTTTAGAAAGCTAGCAAAAAAAAAATTACCTTCTCCTATATTTCATTATATCGATGGGGCAGCAGACGATGAAGTTACCTATGCTAGAAATACTAGTGCTTTCGATGATGTTGATTTAGTTCCAAATGTATTGAGAGGAGTAGAAAATGTAGATTTATCAACTACGATATTTGGAAAAAAATTAGACCTGCCTTTTTATTTGGCCCCAACTGCCTTACAGAGACTGTTTCATTATGACGGGGAAAGAGCAGTTGGTAAAGCCGCTCAAAAGTTTAATACAATGTTTGGTGTTTCAGCTTTAGCTACTGTAAGTGTGGAAGAAATATCTTCAATGATTGACACTCCGAAAATGTTTCAATTTTATTTTCATAAAGATAGAGGTTTAAATGACTCTTGTTTAGAAAGAGCAAAGGCAGCTAAATTTGACGTAATGGCTTTAACAGTAGACACAATCACAGGAGGAAACCGTGAGAGAGATTTACGAACAGGATTCACGTCCCCTCCTAAATTAACTCTAGCTAGTTTATTTAGTTTTGCTACGAAACCTATGTGGGGAATAAATTATTTAACAAAAGGTAAATTTGAGTTACCTCATCTTCAAGACTTTGTAAAAGAAGGGACTAGTACTAATTCATCAATTGGGAACTATTTTTCAACTATGTTAGACCAGTCTATGAATTGGAATGATGCTGAAAAGCTTTGTTCAAAATGGGGTGGTCACTTTGCCTTAAAAGGAGTTATGAGCGTAGAAGATGCGAAAAGAGCAGTAGACATTGGGTGTACAGGAATAATGGTTTCAAATCATGGAGGAAGACAACTTGATGGATCTAGATCTCCCTTCGACCAACTTGCTGAAATAGTTGATGCAGTTGGAGACAAACTAGATGTAATTTGCGAAGGAGGAATTCATAGAGGCACTCATATGTTAAAGGCATTATCTTTAGGCGCGAAAGCTTGTTCTGGTGGACGATTGTATTTGTATGCTTTAGCCGCTGCAGGACAAGCTGGTGTTGAGAGAGCAATAGGTCAATATAAATCAGAATTAGAGAGAGACATGAAATTAATGGGCTGCAAAACTATAAAAGATTTAAGCAGGAAAAATTTAAGATTCAGACGTTAATGGATTTAAATAATTGTTATAATTTTAATGATTTCAGAAAATTAGCAAAAAAAAATTTGCCGGCACCTATTTTTCATTATATCGATGGAGGTTCAGATGATGAGGAAACTTTAAGGAGAAACACAGACTCATTTTCAAAGTGTGATTTAATTCCTAATATTCTTACAAGTGTAGGTGAGCCAGATTTGTCTACAAAAGTTTTAGGAACAAAAATTGACATGCCATTGTTCTTATCACCGACAGCTATGCAAAGACTTTATCATCACGACGGTGATAAAGCATCAGCTAGAGCTGCAGAGAAATTTGGAACTTTTTATAGCATGTCCACTATGGCTACTTCTTCAATTGAGGAAATAGCAAATATTTCTAGCGGTCCTAAAATGTTTCAATTATACATTCACAAAGATCAATCTTTAACAGATAACTTAATTGATAGATGCAAAAGGTCTGGCTTTAAAGCTCTTTGTTTAACAGTTGATACTGTGGTAGCGGGAAATAGAGAGAGAGATCATAAATGGGGTTTTACCACACCCCCAAAACTTTCCATGAAAAGTTTGATGAGTTTTGTAACGCATCCGAGATGGTCTATTAACTATTTAATTAACAAAAAATTTGAATTAGCTAATGTTTCACACTTTACAAAAAAAGGTTCATCAATTGCTAAAGGAGTAATGGAATATATCAATGAACAATACGATCCAGCTATGAGCTGGAAGGATGCAGAATATTGCGTAAAAAGGTGGAAAGGTCCCTTTGCTTTAAAAGGCGTGATGTCAGTAGAGGATGCAAAAAAAGCAATTGATATTGGTGCAAGCGCAATTATGCTATCCAATCATGGTGGAAGACAACTTGATGGATCTAGATCTCCATTTGATCAATTAAAAGCAATAGTTGATGCTGTAGGAGGTAAAATTGAAATCATAGTAGATGGCGGAATTAGAAGAGGTACACACGTTTTAAAGGCTATATCATTAGGAGCAACGGCATGTAGTTTTGGCAAGGGATTCCTCTTTGCGTTGAGTGCCGGAGGGCAATCTGGTGTAGAAATGATACTAAAAAGAATGAAAGAAGAATTAAGAAGAGATATGATTTTGTTAGGAAAAAAAAAAATTGAAGATTTAAGTAAAGATAATATTGCATTTAGAAAATAAGCATTTTAATATTAAATATGAAATTAGCTAAAAGTTTAGATAGATTAGGAACTGAAACAGCTTTCAGTGTTCTTGCAGAGGCAAAAAAATTAGAGGCTGCTGGAAAACCAATGATACATCTTGGATTAGGTCAACCAGATTTTAAAACTCCAAAACATATTGTTGAGGCAGCAAAAAAAGCACTAGATGATGGTCATCACGGGTATGTTTTGTCAAACGGAATTCTCGAGTGCAGACAAGCAGTAACTAGAAAAATTAAAAAATTATATAATCAGGATATTGATCCGGAAAGAATAATCATCATGCCCGGAGGGAAACCTACAATGAGTTATGCAATTCAATGTTTTGGTGAACCTGGAGTAGAAATTATTCATCCAACACCAGCGTTTCCGATCTATGAGTCTATGATAAATTTTACTGGCTCAAAAGCTGTTCCTTACGACTTAACTGAAGATAAAGACTTAAAATTTAATCCAGAAAAAATTCTGTCATTGATTACAGAAAAAACTAGATTACTTGTTTTAATAAATCCAAACAACCCAACTGGGAGTTTTGTAGAAAAATCAGACATCGATGTTTTGGCTGAGGGACTTAAGAAACATCCTCATGTCACTATTTTAAGTGATGAGATTTACAGTAGGCAAATATTTGATGGAAAAGAGATGCCAACATTTTTTAATTATCCAGAATTAAGAGAAAGATTAATTGTTCTTGAAGGATGGAGCAAAGCTTATTCAATGACAGGTTGGAGATTGGGTTGGAGTTTTTGGCCAAAAAATCTTATTGAGCACGTGAATAAATTATTGATCAATAGTGTTTCGTGTGTGAATGCAGCTGCTCAGTTTGCTGGGATTGCAGCACTAGATGGATCAGATGAATCAATAAATGAGATGATGAAAAAGTTTACAATAAGAAGAAAACTTATTCATGAAGGTTTAAATAGTTTACCGGGTGTGGAATGTAGTTTACCAGGAGGAGCATTTTATGCATTTCCAAAAGTTATAGGAACAGGCATGAATGGTTCAGAGTTTGCAAAAAAATGTATGCACGAAGCAGGTGTAGCAATTGTGCCTGGTACAGCATTTGGTAAAACTGCTAAAGATTATGTGAGATTTAGTTTTGCAGCTTCACAAGCTAATATTTCAGAAGCACTTGAGAATATTAAAAAAATGTTAACTAAATAAGCTGTATTTTCTTTAAATTTCAATTAATATTTATTCCATGAATGAACACGTTCAGTCAGAATTAAAAAAAATTTTTAACGGTAGGTTTTCTACATCCGTATCTACTAGATCAAATTACGCTAGAGGTGAAGACACTTTTGATCCTGTTTTATCACAAGCTGTAGTTTTCCCAGAGACCAATGAAGAAGTTTCAAAAATATTGAAGATTTGTAATGAATATAAAATACCTGTTGTTCCTTTTGGAACTGGAACTTCGTTAGAAGGTAATGTAGTAGGCAACGAAAATGGTATTACGATTTCACTAGAAAAAATGAATAAAATTCTAAATGTTAATGTCGAGGATTTTGATTGCAGAGTTCAAGCATGTGTAACAAAAGAACAATTAAATGACTATTTGAGAGAGGATGGAGTGTTTTTCCCAATCGATCCAGGAGCTAACGCAGCTGTAGGAGGTATGGCATCAACATCAGCCTCAGGAACAATGGCTGTAAAATATGGAACAATGAAAACAGTAATAACTGGCCTCACAGTTGTTCTTCCTAGTGGTGATATTATTAAAACTGGAAGCAGAACAAAAAAAACTTCTGCGGGATATAACTTAACAAATTTATTTGTTGGTTCAGAAGGTACACTTGGAATAATTACCGAAATACAATTAAGACTGTCTCCAATTCCAGAAAGTATTATGAGTGCAGTTTGCCATTTTCAAACTTTAGAAGACTCCGTTCGAACCGCACAGCAGATTATTCAATATGGAGTTCCAATTGCTAGAATAGAAATGTTGAATAAAGATCAAATGGATATAAGTATTAATTACTCAAAATTAAAAGATCTTAAGGTGTTGCCAACTTTATTTTTTGAATTTCATGGATCAGAACCATCAAATAAAGAGAGTATAAAAGTTGTTGAGGAAATTTCAAAAGACAATAAAGGAAGCTCCTTTAAATGGGCAAAAGATTTAGCAGAAAGAAATAAATTATGGCAAGCTCGATGGGATGTTTATTATTCCGTAAAAGCATTGATAAAAAATGGAAGAGTTTATTCTACTGACGTTTGTCTTCCAATTTCAAAAATAACTGAATGTGTAAAATTTGCAGAAGAAGAAACGAAAAAATTAGGACTAAGGGCTCCAATGGTCGGACATTTAGGAGATGGAAATTTTCACGTAATTTTGCCTTATGATCCACAAAAAAAAGAAAGCTACAACAAGATTAGAGAATTTAGTGATTTACTTATTAAAAAAACATTAGAATTAAACGGAACAATCACAGGTGAACATGGGATAGGACTTCATAAAAAAGAGTACTTATTAAAAGAACATGGCGATAATATACCAATAATGAAATCTATAAAAAAAACTCTTGATCCTAACAATATTATGAATCCAGGAAAAATTTTTGATTTAAATTAATCTACTTTCATGAAAAAAATATTAGTTACTAGAAGATTACTGCAGTCCAATGAAGATCGTTTAAAAGAATTGTATGAAGTAAAGCTAAATTCTAATGACGAACTTTATTCTCAAAAGAAGTTAGTTGAATTAAGCGAAGGATGTGACGGGATTTTGTCAGCTCTCACTGATAAATTAGACAAAGAAACAATAAACAAATTACCTGACAGTGTAAAAATTTTATCAAACTTTGCAGTTGGATTTGGCAACATAGATTTAGATACAGCTAAAAAAAGAAATATAATTGTTACTAATACTCCAGAAGTTCTTACTGATGCAACTGCTGAAATAGGAATTCTTTTGATTTTAGGTGCTTGTAGGAGAGCATCAGAGGGTATCGAGGGAGCAAGACTATCCAACTGGAAATGGTCAGCTGATTATTTAATCGGAAAACAATTAACCGGCTCAAGATTGGGAATCTTAGGAATGGGTAGAATAGGAAAGAAAATTGCAAAAATAGCTAAGTCTTTAGGTATGATTATTCATTATCATAATCGTTCTAAATTAACCCAAGATCAAGAAGACGGTGCAATATATCATAAAGATTTAAAAAGTTTGATGAATGTCTCAGATGTTTTATCTATATGCTGCCCAGCTTCTAAAGAAACCATTAACATGATTAATAAAGATACTTTAGAATGTTTACCTAAAGGAGCTGTCGTTACTAATGTTGCAAGAGGAGACATAGTAGACGACGAGGCTCTTATTGATGCACTTAATAGACGGAAAATTTATGCTGTAGGTTTAGATGTTTATAAGGGTGAGCCGAATTTAAATCCAGGTTATTTAAAACATAAAAGTGCTTTTATTCTCCCGCATTTGGGTAGCGCAACTAAAGAGACACGAACAGCAATGGCCAATCTTGCAATTGAAAATCTAGAAGAATTTTTTAAAACAGGTGCGTGTAAAAATAAGGTAAATTAAGAATTTTATTTCTACTTTAAGTTGTAAGCGTCAAAAGATTCTAAAATTATTTCAAGACTCTTAAAATTTTATATGTTTAACTCTTAATAATTATTAATAATTAAGGGGGACATATGTCAAAAAAAACGATCAAAGGAGTTAAAA
>MDSZ01148469.1_pt1 | contig 18685 bp, 15 predicted proteins | sample 811201 | NCBI WGS metagenome assembly MDSZ01 (sample SAMN05326647, study PRJNA326480) | marine metagenome | isolation source: seawater | place: Indian Ocean: North | collected 2010
CAACGGGCGAAAACTATGCCCAGACCGTTGAGGAACGTCTCGAACTGGCGCGCTTTACCGCGCAAAGACTTGCAGGCCGCCTGCCGCTGATCGTGGGAACGGGAACCATGAGGACACCGGATTCCATCGCGCTTGCGGAAGGTGCCGCGGAGATCGGGGCCGATGCCATTCTGGTGGCAACTCCGCCCTATTCGGTGCCGACCGAGAGGGAAAACGCGCTCAATGTCCTGACCATCGACCGGGCCGCCGATCTTCCGATCATGCTCTATAACTATCCAGGACGGATGGGGGTGAACATGGGCGAGGAATTCCTCGACCGGGTTGGCCGTTCGCGCAATGTCTGCGCCATCAAGGAAAGCTCTGGCGACATCAACCGCGTCCACCTTCTGGCACGCGACTACCCGCACATCCAGATGTCCTGCGGCATGGACGATCAGGCGCTGGAATTCTTCGCCTGGGGGGCACGCAGCTGGGTGTGCGCCGGCTCGAATTTCCTGCCCGAAGAACATGTTGCCCTTTACCGGGCCTGCGCCGTCGAAGGGGATTTCAGCAAGGGGCGGCGGATCATGTCGGCAATGATGCCGCTGATGCGCGTGCTGGAACAGGGCGGCAAGTTCATTCAATGCGTCAAGCACGGGGTGGAAATGAGCGGGCTCTATGCCGGTCCGCCGCGCCCGCCGTTGAAGGCGCTCAACAAGGACGACAAGCGCCAGCTCGACCAGGTCGTCCGGGTTCTGAAATCCACCATTCAAGACATCACGGCGGGAGAATGATCATGACCGACCTTCTGACGCGCGAGGAATACAAGGCGCTCGCTGCCGGCCTGACCTTGCCGACAAATGCCTTCATCGACGGCTCTTACCGCCCGGCGGCGTCGGGCAAGACCTTCGAGACGGTCAATCCCGCCACCGGCGAGACACTTGCCTCCGTGGCAGCCTGTGGTGCAGAGGATGTCGATTTCGCCGTGCTGAAGGCCCGGGAAGCCTTTGAGGACGGCCGGTGGTCGAAGCTGCATCCGGCGGACCGCAAGGACACGCTGATCCGCTTTGCCAAGCTCATCACCCGCAACCGGCGGGAGCTGGCCGTGATGGAGAGCCTCGACAGCGGCAAGACGATCTACGATTGCGAAATCGTGGATGTGCCCGAGACGATCCATTGCCTGAAATGGCACGCAGAGGCGATCGACAAGATCTACGATCAGGTCTCGCCCGCCTCCGATGATCACATCGCCATGATCGTGCGCGAACCGGTTGGCGTCGTCGGGCTGGTTCTGCCCTGGAACTTTCCGCTGCTGATGCTCGCCTGGAAAATCGGTCCGGCGCTGGCGGCGGGATGTTCGGTCATCGTCAAGCCGGCCGAAGAAACATCGCTCACCGCCCTGCGCATCGCGGAACTTGCCATGGAAGCCGGCATTCCGCGGGGTGTCTTCAATGTCGTTCCCGGCTCCGGTCCGGACGTCGGTGAACCGCTTGGCCGGCACATGGATGTCGACATGATCTCCTTCACCGGTTCGACGGAAACCGGCCGCCGGTTCCTGCGCTACGCCGCCGACAGCAACCTGAAGGAGGTTGTTCTGGAAATGGGCGGCAAGAACCCGAGCGTTGTCCTGAAGGACGCGGAAAATCTCGACCGGGTGGCTGCTCACGTCGTCAATGGCGCGTTCTGGAACATGGGCGAGAACTGTTCGGCAAGTTCCCGCCTGATCGTGGAAGAAGACATCAAGGAAGCGCTGCTGGAGCGTATCCTGGCCCATGCGCGGGAATGGACGATGGGAGATCCCCTTGATCCGGAGCATCGTGTCGGTGCGCTCGTCTCCAGCGATCATTTCGCCAAGGTCAGTTCCTATCTGGACAAGGGCGCAAAGGTGTTGATGGGCGGCGGCAGCCGCGATGGCGCCTTCGTCGAACCGACCGTTCTGGAAACCGATCCGGGGTCCACCATTGCGCGGGAGGAAATTTTCGGTCCGGTCTTGAGCGTTCTGACCGTAAGAAGCTTCGATGAGGCCATCGCGCTGGCCAATGATACACAGTACGGCCTTGCCGCCTCGATCTTCACCGGCAACGCCAGAAAGGCGCTGCGTGGTGCCCGGGCGATCCGGGCCGGCACCGTGACCGTCAATTGCTTTGGCGAAGGCGACATCACCACGCCGTTCGGCGGGTTCAAACAGTCCGGTTTCGGCGGGCGGGACAACAGTTTGGCGGCACACGACCAGTACACCCAGCTGAAGACCATCTGGCTGGATCTGTCCGACGACGAGGACGAGGCCGTCGGATGACGAAACGGGCCGCCGACACTCTGCCGAACCTGCAAGGCCCGGCGGCCTGGAACACCATCCTGCCGAGACAACAGCCTGCGCAGCTGCTGAGCGAACAGATCAGCGCGGATGTCACGATCATCGGCGCTGGATTTGCCGGTTTGTCGGCTGCTCGCCGTCTGCTCCAGTCAGACCGAAATCTCAAGGTTGTCGTGCTCGACGCTTGCCGGGTTGCGGAAGGATCGGCCGAACGCAACTCCGGATTCATGATCGACCTGCCGCATGAGCTGACATCGGAGGATTATGCCGGTAACGGTGACGACAAGTCCCTGATCGCCTTCAATCGAGAGGCAATCGGCTTTGCGCGTGGCGCGGTCGAGGACTACGGGATCGACAGGCACTATTTTGATCCGGCAGGCAAGATCAACGGTGCGGCTAGCATCAAGGCCGATCTTCATAACCGCAGTTATGCCGACCATCTGACGAGCCTCGGTGAAAAATATGAGCTGCTCGACCGCCAACAGATGGCGGACCTGACCGGAAGCAGACACTACGTTGGCGGACTTTATACCCCCGGTACGGTCATGCTGCAGCCCGCCGGATATATCCGCGGACTTGCCGCCGGACTTCGGCGGGAAGGCGTGCAGGTTTTCGAGCAAAGCCCGGTCCTGTCTTTCACCAGGGAAGGCGAAGGCTGGAAGGTGGAAACGCGATCCGGATCCGTTTCAACGGCAAAAGTCATCCTCACGGTCAATGGTCATCTGGAGAGTTTCGGTTTCGAACGTGACCGGCTGATGCAGCTGTTCCTGTTTGCCGTCATGACGCCCGAGCTCGACGGTGCGGCGTTGAAGAAACTTGGCGGCCAAAGCCGCTGGGGCATCACGCCATCTGATCCGATGGGGACGACCTTGCGCCGGATCGACACCGGTCAGGGTGGAAACAGGATCGTTACGAGAACCTGCGCCGTGCTGAAACCCGACATGCGACTGACACCGGCAAGTGTGGAACGTGCGGCCCGTGTCATGCAACGCAAGTTCGATCGGCGTTTTCCGCAGTTGGCAGGGTTGAAGATGGAATACAAGTGGGCAGGACACCTTTGCCTGTCGCTGAATGGTGTCGCGGTCATGCGCGAACTGGAGCAGGACGTGTTTTCCGGCTGCGTGCAAAATGGTCTCGGCACCGCACGCGGAACCCTGACCGGTATGGGCGCTGCTGATCTCGCGCTGGGACAGACCAGTAGCATCACCCGTCATTTCGGTGCTGAAGCCCGGCCGAAAAAACTGCCGCCACAGCCATTCCGGGAAATTGGCGCCAATGCCATGCTGCGCTGGAAGGAATGGCGCGCGGCCGAGGAATGATCCCGGCCAGAGGCCGACCGGGCGTCAGCAGACCCATTCGAACACATAGCCCGAGATCAGTGACCCGGTAACGGCAAGCGCCAGGTAAAGCAGAAACGGGCGCAGTTTCAGCACGGGAAATATCGCAAGTGCTCCCCAGATGCTGACAACACCTCCGGAGACCAGAAACGCCATCGCCGCGCCGGGCGACATGCCGTTGTCGATGAGACCGCGGGTCAGCGGCAAGGCCGCATAACCGTCGATATAGGCCGGTGCGCCGACGAAGACGGCAACGGGTATGGCCCACCAGGTGTGCGAGCCAAGATAGGCTGCCAGCGATCCCGGGGTCAGAGCTGCATTCAGCGCATATTCGGCGAAGAAGGCGGGGATCAGGCAGATCAGGATCAGCCGTGTCGTGGCCGCTGCCTGCCGCGCGAAGGCCTTGCGCCGGCTGCTGTTACGCCAGACACGCGGTTCAAACGATGTCGCGCCGTCACAGCACCGCTTCGTCAATTTTGCGGTGAGCCCACCAGACCGCAGCGCCGCTTCACCGCTTTGCTCACGCGTGAGCGCTGCTGTGACGGATCCGCCAAATACACCCAGACTGAAGGCCGCCACGGTCTTGCCGACTGCAAAGGTAATGCCGAGGGTCGCCGCCGTAGTCGCCAGCATAGCCGGATCGGTAATCGGCGAGGACAGCCAGAACGCCATGACCGGGGCAAGGGGAACCCCGGCTGCCAGCAACCCGGCCATCAGAGGCAGGATCGTCACCCCGCAGACCGGCGTAATCGCCCCCATGGCAGACGCCACGAGGACCGCGCGCATGAGCCGTCCTTCAAACGCGCGGCCGATGATCCTGTCGGCACCGCTGGCCATGATCCAGGCCGTGAGGGCTATGCCCGGCACGACGAGCGGGGCAACCTGAAGGAGACCCTGTCCGGTGAACAGGATCCCCTGTTCGAAGAACTGCGGCCACAGCCAGACAAGCCCGGCGAGAAGGCCAGCTCCGGCTCCGGCGGCAATTTTTCGGGATCCAGAAAACGTGGCTGTTGCCGTCTGTCCTTCCATGAAGGCCTCCAGTGATTGACGGCTTCAGACTAGGCGTGATCTAAGTATTGGTGAAACGAATATCTTAAATGTCAGATATTGAAAAATTGGATGAATAGTCTCGACAGTGAACTCCTCCGAACTTTTCTGGCGGTCGCCGGGACGGGCAGCGTCACTGAAGGTGCCCGCCTGATCGGCCGGTCACAATCGGCAACCAGTCTTCAGATCATGCGCCTTGAAGAGGTGATCGGGCGGGATTTGTTCGAGCGGACCGGCCGCGGTGTGACGCTGACGGAGACCGGGCAGCGCCTGATGCCGGTCGCAAGGGATGTGAAAGAACGGCTGGATGCCGTCCTGAGGGAAATCACCGCCGACGGTTTGCGCGGGAAGCTTCGCCTCGGCATTCCTGACGACCATGGCCAGGCAAAGCTTGCGAAGATCCTGTCTGCCTTCGCACAATCGCACCCGCAGGTGGAGCTTGAGGTAACCTGTACGATCAGCACCGATTTCCCGGAGCTGCTGTCCAGGGGAAGGCTGGATCTTGCCGTCTACGAGGTTGAAACGATCGGCAGGAATGAAGAGGTGGTTTTCGAGGACCCGACCTGCTGGGTAATGTCGCGTTACCGGGATCTTCTGGCCGAAGAGCCGGTTCCGGTCGCCCTTTTCGACCGCGCCTGCTGGTGGCGTGAGGCGGCCCTCAAGTCGCTTGAGGCAAGAGGGAGGCCTTACCGGATTGCCTTTTCAAGCCAGAGCGTGGCGGGCGTAACGGCTGCCGTGGAAGCGGGTATTGCGATAGGACTTCTGGGTCGGTCTACTCTCGCGGGCCACCTCAAGGTGCTTGGTAACGACCATGGGTTTGCCTCGACACCCATGTCGAAACTTGTCATCGGCGTTGCAGCCAGCGCCAATCAGGATCTCGTCAGGACAATGAAGTCCGCTATTCGGCAGGCATTTTGAACCGCTCCAAGCCCTTCAGGGCAAGCTCAACCTGGTCATTCTGCCACCGTCGACCGTGTAGACCTGACCGGTGACAAAACCGCTTTCCTCCGCTGCCAGGAAAGCGACCAAGGCGGCAACTTCCTCCGGCTTGCCCGTCCGGCCAGCCGGATGGATCTTGCCAATATCGCGCCGGAAGGCATCTGGATCCGGGGTCGCCTTGATGAATTCGAGATTGAATTCCGTATCGATCCAGCCTGGTGCAACCGCGTTGCAGCGGACGCCGTCCTTGCCGTGATCGACCGCAACGGCGCGCGTCAGGCCGTGAAGCCCGGCCTTGGAGGCGGAATAGGCAGCGTGTAGCGGATTGCAGCCGATGCCTTCGATGGAGCCGACATTGACGATGCTTCCGCGTGTCTGGCGCAAATGCGGCAAGGCATGTTTGATCATCAGGAAAGGCGCGGTCAGATTGACCGCCAACGAGTGCTGCCAGTCGGCGAGCGACATGTCTTCGATCGCCGCTTCCTGCATCAGGCCGGCATTGTTGACGAGCACATCCAGCCTGCCACCTTTCGTTACCACGTCTTCGATAATGCGGGCAGGGGCTTCCATGTCGGCAAAATCCGCCTGGACATACTCAAACTCCGTATCCTCGCCGCGCTGGGCCGTGAAGACCCTGGCACCTTCATTTTGCAAGCGCCGGGCAATCGCACGACCAATGCCGCTTCGCCCGCCCGTGACGAGGGCAATCTTCCCTTCGAACCGCATCATGACACCGGTTTTCCGCCGTTGACCTCAACCAGCGAACCGCACATGTAGCGCGCGGCATCGGAGGCAAGAAACAGAACGACGTCCGCGATATCATCCGGCCGCGCCACCCGGCCAAGCGGAACGGTCCTGCCGAGTTCGGCAATCGCCGTTGCGGGGTCAAAGCCGCGCTTTTCGAACCCGGTCCGCAGCATCGGTGTGTCGACCTCGTTCGGGCAGACGGCATTGATATGGATGCCCTGGTGGGCATGGTCCCGGCCCATGCACTGGGTCAGCGAAGCGATCGCCGCCTTGGTCATGCAATAAACAGCGTGGTTCGGGCCCGGATGAACACCCCAGCAAGAGGCGATATTGACGATGGCCCCACCTCCGGCCTCCGCCAGCAACGGGATACCCGCCCGGCAGATGCGGAAAGGAGCTTCGACATTGACCCCGACCGACAGCGCCCAGTCCTGATCGGTGGTCTCGGTCACGGGACCGCGGGTAATGACGCCGGCGTTGTTGATGATGATGTCGAGGCCGCCAAGTGCCTTGGCCGCCGTGTGGGGCAGTGCGTCTGCATAGGCCGGGTCGAGCAGGTTTCCCGAAATCCGGACTTCCGCATCAACGGCATCGCAATTCCGGTCGGCTGCGGCCACGCGTGCCCCTTCTGCCCGCAGCATGTCGGAGATGACTTTGCCGATCCCACCGGCGGCGCCCGTTACGAGGGCACGTTTGCCTTTAAAGCGCATATCGGTTTCCAGTTCAGAAAGAAGCCATGGCGGTGCCGAACAGGGTCTCGTCCGGTTCGACACCAAGGCCCGGGCCTTGTGGCAGGGCAATGTGACCGTCCCGGATGCGCACGCCTTCGCCGATGGAATAACTGCCCTCGATCATGGGCTCCGCAAGCCAGACCCCTTCCAGCAGAGACGGCTTCACCGTCGCAGCTACATGGGTACAGGCGGCGGCGATGATGTCGCCGCCCCAGGCATCGTCGCAGGTATGCGGCAGCGAGACGGCTTCGCAGATATCCCGGAACGCAGCCATCTGCTGCAGTCCGCCGATCCGGGTCACTTTCATGCCGAATCCATCGACCAGTCCGCGCCCGGCGGCCCGGATGACCGTTGCCAGGTCGACACCGTTCTCGTCCATGTAAAGTCCGTGGTGGATCTGCGGCCTGATCTTCTCCAGGTCCTCGATCCGGTTGCAGGGCTGTTCCAGAATGAACGGAATATCCGGGCATTCGCGACTGACGCGCAGCGCGTCTCGTGTGGTCCAGCCTCGGTTGCCGTCGACCGCAAGACGCATGCCGGATCCGGCGATCTTGTCCCAGACCCTGCGGATCGTCTCGATATCGCGCTCGACGTCCTTACCGCTCATCTTGATCTGCAGGCGCGGGTAGCCTTCGTCCCGTTTCTCCGCGGCAATGCTGGCGATCTCTTCGGGAGCACCGACACCGGTTGCGTAATAAGAGGGAACGCGTTCCGCCGCGACACCACCGAGAAGATCGGCAACCCTAAGTCCCAGATGTTTGCCGAGCAGGTCATGAACGGCAATGTCGATTGCCGCCTTTGCGTAGTTGTGCCCGTTGAGCTGGCCGTTCATGAGGCGACCGATCGTCAGGGGGCGAACATCCTGGCCAATCAGCGCAGGGGCGATCTGCTGCAGCGCCGCCTGCGCTCCACCGGAATGCGCTTCGGCGTAAGTCGGGCCGACGGGGCAGGTTTCCCCCCAGCCGATATGCCCGTTGTCCGCGATCAGCTTGACCAGGGTGGTCTGGAGAGACCAGACCTCGGCGTTCGCCATCTTGTAGGGGCCGCCCTTGACCGGCAGGTCATGGCGGAAGATCTCGACAGACTTGATTTTCATGAACCGCCTCGCAGGGCAGAAGAGAAAGCACGGGCAGCCCGGTTTTTGGCCGGTACCGCGGTTCAATAGTCCTGGTTCAGCGCATCTGCCGCCGGGATTTCACGCTCGCGCCGCGCGATGTAATCGAGAAGGGCCTCGTTTTTGGCGGTCTCGAGAGCAGGCTCCTGATACTCGGACAGAAGCTTGCGGGCGATGCCAAGCGCCCGTTCCGTGATCTCCACTTCTCCCTCGGCCTTCCATTGCTCGATGGAATTGTTGTCGAAGGTCTCCGGCATGAAGAACGCCCGCTGGAAATTCTCCTGGGTGTGCGGGTGCCCCAAGTAGTGGCCTCCGGGGCCGACGTCGCGAATGGCGGCAAGGCCTTCATCGAAATCGTCCCAGCGCGGGCCCTCCGCCATGCGGTAGGCCATTGCGCATTGCTCGGCGTCGACAATGAACTTGGCAACGGAGCAATGCATCCCGGCCTCGTTCCAGCCGGCCGCGTGCCAGATATAGTTGGCACCTGAATGGATAACGGCGCTCAGCGTTGCTGCGCTCTCATACCCGGCTTGCGCGTCAAAGGTCTTGGCACCGCCGAGCGATCCGGAGGTCCGCCAGGGCACATCGTAGAACCGCGCCATTTGCCCGATCATGAAGTTCATCAGGCTGATCTCGGGGGTGCCGGCCATCGGCGCACCGGATTTCATCGAGACCGTCGACAGATAATGCCCGTAAATCGCAGGTGCGCCCTTCCGGATCACCTGCGTGTAGGCAAGCGCGCTCAGGGCTTCCGCGTTGAGCTGGGCAACGGCAGGGACGACGCTTGCCGGGGTATTGGCACCGCCAAGCACGAAGGGGGAGCAGAGCACGGGCTGGTTCCGTTTCGAAAAGGCCCGCATTGCTCCCAGCATGGTCTCGTCCCAAACCAGCGGAGAATTGCCGTTGCAGTTTCCTGTCGTGACCGGATGGGTCTCCAGATAGTCCTCACCGAACAGGATCGCGCACATTTCCATGACATCTTCGGCGTTCTTCGGGCTTGTCGTCATGCCCATGAAGGTCTTGTCCGAATGCTTGATCGAAGAATAGGTGATGCGCAGGTGCCGATGGCTGATGGGGTGGTCGTAGGGCTCCACGATGTGGTGGGCGCTTGAATGCAGGGCCGGCAGCATATGGCTGAGCTTGTGGAACATGGCCAGGTCCGCAAGCGTCGGATTGCGCCGCTGATTGTCGAGATCACGCAGAAATGGTGCCCCGGTCATCGGCACGAAGATCGAACGATCTCCTCCGAGCGGGACATTCTTTGCCGGATTGCGGGCATGATAGGTGAAGCTGGATGGGATCGAACTGATGAGCTCACGCACCAGCCCCCGGTCCAGGTAGACCCTCTCACCCTCGACCTTGGCGCCGGCCCGCTTCCAGTCTGCAAGGGCAATCGGATCGCGAAAGACGATTCCAACCTCTTCCAGGATTGCCATGGAGGCATCGTCCAGCTTTCGGACCTGCTCTTCGTCCATGGGTTCGCACAGGGGAAGGGTGCGCCGCAGACCGGGCAGCATGGTATGGTCGGGAGCGGTGCGAATAGCCCGGCGGCCGGCACGGCCGCCGCTGCGGCTGCGTTGGGCAACACTCATCTTGTTCTCCGGTAATCGGTTATTTTGACAAGAAGAATGCGCCTGATTTACCGCCCGACAGTGCCGAAATACGAACTGGCACTGCATTTTCCGACATTGTTGGAGAATAATCGTTTTTCATCTAAAAGAATTATCTGAGATCTGTCTCAGTAGACCAGAATATACGCGCGTAGCATTTTCCGTGCCTGTCTGAAAATCAAAAATCATTCATAATAATGTTGCTGTGCACAATATCTGGGCAACCAGTCAACATTAAACATTTTAAATGAGGAATTTACCCATGGGGGTGGCCGAGCAGGGGCAGTTCGTGTTTTGCTATGTAAATGTCGCAAATGAGCATCATGGTTACAAAAAAACAACGGATGCTACGTTTGGGAAATTGGCAAGTGACTGTTTAAGAAGAACCGGAAGGGGAGACAGATGACGAAGTCCAAAGATGCCGAGATGCTCGAAAGGCTTGAAGCAGCGGCCCGCACGGGAGGGATCAGTAAACGTGATTTCCTTCGCTACTCCGTGCTGGCCGGACTGACAGCAAGCACCGCAACAGGCCTGTGGTCGACCGAGGCGAAAGCCCAGCCCAAGCAGGGTGGGACGTTCCGCTGGGGGATCCACGACGGCAACACCTCAGATTCTCACGATCCGGGCACCTATCTGACCCGCGTGATGATTTTCCTCGCCCACACGCACCGCAGCTACCTGACGATGATCATGGGCGACGGGTCGCTTGGGCCGGATCTGGCCGACAGCTGGGAAGCCAGCGAGGATGCGTCCGAATGGACCTTCAAGATCACTGAAAACGCCGAGTTCCACAGCGGCAGGAAACTGACGGCTGACGACGTCATCGCATCGCTGAACCACCACCGCGGCGACAAGACAACCTCCGCAGCCAAGGCGCTGCTGACGGATGTCACCGACATCACCAAGGATGGCGACTACACCGTTGTCGTGAAGCTGTCCGGCGGCAACGCCGACTTCCCATGGCTGATGACCGACTATCACATGGCGATCTGCCCGGCCAACGACGACGGCACGATCGACTGGCAGTCCGGTGACGGCACCGGTCCCTACAAGATCGACAACGGCGAGTTCGGCGTCCAGTTCAGCCTCAGCCGGCATGACGGCTGGCACCGTGAGGGCGCCTATTTCGACAAGGTCGAGCTGATCACCCTGAACGATCCGAACGCTCGCCAGACGGCACTTGTGACCGGCGACGTGGATGCGGTCTCGCTGATCGAGCTGAAGACCATGGGTCTGCTGCAGCGCAATCCGAACATCAAGATCCACAACATCCCGTCCGCGGGCGCGATCACGCTGCCGATGTTCTGCGACACGGCACCGTTCGACAATCCGGACGTGCGCAACGCGCTTAAGCTGGCCATGAACCGGGATGACATCATCGAGAAGATCACCTTCGGTGCAGCCACCAAGGGCAATGACTTCCACCATTCGCCGGCCCAGCCTTACTGGCCGGACGACATCCCGCAGCGTGATTACGATCCGGACCAGGCCAAGTCCCTGCTCAAGAAAGCGGGCGCAGAAGGTCTCACGGTCAGCCTCAGCACCGCGGACAGCGTCTATGCGGGTGCGGTCGACATGGCGGTGCTTTATGCCGAACACGCCAAGGCGGCGGGTATCAACATCAATGTCGTGCGTGAACCGAACGACGGTTACTATTCCGACGTCTGGCTGAAGAAGCCGTTCTGTCTCGTGTCCTGGGGCGCGCGTCCGACACCTGATGTCATGTACACGCTGGCCTACAAGAACGACGCGGCCTGGAACGAGTCTCACTGGAAAAACCCGCGCTTCAACGAGCTTCTGCTTCAGGCCAAGGCCGAGTTGGACGACACCCGGCGCGCGGAAATGTACCGCGAGATGGCGATGCTGGCCCGGGACGATGGCGGCACCATCATCCCGTTCTTCAACAACTTCGTTTACGCCAACAGCGCGAAGGTAGGCACGCCCGAGAAACTGGCTGCCAGCTGGGAAAATGACGGCGCGCGCGCCGCCAGCCGCTGGTGGTTCGAGTCCTGATTGAGGGGTTAGGCGGCGGCTAAGGCCGCCGCCTGCAATTTGGCCCTGCCCCGGACGCGGGACGGGCCGACCTGGACGGACAGGGCTCCTGCCAACGCAAAGCAAAAAGAGCTGACAGGAACCTGCCCGATATGTGTCCGGCGGCGCTATGTGCCGTGCCGGGCTTTCCTATTCTGGAGGGACAAATGGGGGACATCCTACAGCTGGTCCTTAAGAGACTTGGCTTAGGTGCGATCACGCTACTAGTGGTCTCTATCCTGATCTTTTTTGCAGTTGAACTGCTGCCCGGCGACATTGCCCAGGCCGTTCTTGGACAGGGAGCAACGCCTGAAACCGTCGCCGCCCTGCGAGAGAAACTCGGCCTCGACCAGCCCGCGATCCTGCGATATTTCCAATGGCTCGGCGGTGCACTCACCGGTGACTTTGGCGTCTCGCTCGTCTCTGGCGAGCGGGTCAGTGCTGCCATCAGCGACCGGTTCGTCAACACGCTTTTCCTGGCGACCTATGCGGCTGTCATCGCGGTGCCGGTTTCCATCGTTCTCGGCGTGATTGTCGCTCTCCTGCGCAATACCCTGTTCGACAGGGTCGCCAACGTGGTCACGCTGACATCGATTTCCTCTCCGGAATTCTTTCTCGGCTACATCCTCATTCTCTACCTGGCGGTCAAGACCAACTACTTCCCCGCCATTGCCAGCCTCAGCGCGGACATGAGCTTCGGGGATCTGTTGCATCGAACCTTCCTGCCGGCGCTGACCCTGGTGCTGGTGGTGACGGCGCACATGATGCGCATGACACGCGCGGCGATCATCAACCTTCTGGCCTCGCCCTACATCGAGATGGCGCGGCTGAAAGGCGTGCCGCCCTGGAAGGTGATCGTCAAACACGCTCTGCCCAACGCCTGGGCGCCGATCATCAACGTCGTCGCACTCAATCTCGCCTACCTCATTACCGGCGTGGTTCTGGTGGAAGTTGTCTTCGTCTATCCGGGCGTGGGCCAGCTTCTGGTGGACGCGGTTGCCAAACGCGATTTCCCGATCGTGCAGGCCTGCTGTCTGATCTTCGCGGCAACCTTCATCCTGCTGAACCTGGCAGCCGATGTGGGCGCGATCCTGACCAATCCGCGTTTGCGGCATCCGAAGTAAGGGCAGCGACATGAGCACATTCGTTATTGGCTACTATGCGCTGCTGATCGGAGCTTCCTGCCTGGCGGCCTATTTCAACAAGCGCAAGATCTTCATTCTTGTCTTTTCCCTGACGATGATCTCCTTCATCGCGGGGATCATCGGCGGCGCTCCGGCGCTCCGGTTCATTACTACGGCTGCCGGTCTTCTGGCACTGGCCGCCGGGACATCCTTCGCGTTCCGGGAGTTCCTGATCATCATCACGCCCGCCGGTGTTTCCAAGGAGTTGCGGACCGCACCTCTCACAGCGGCCTTCGGCATGTTCGTGATCTTCACCTACGCCATCGCCGGGGTCTTTGCCCCCGTGATTGCACCTTTCGGTGAAGCGCAGGTCATTTCGTCGGCCTTTGCGCCGCCGGATGAAACCATGCTTCTGGGGGCAGACCAGCTCGGCCGCGACATGTTCAGCCGCATCATCTACGGCGCGCGCAACTCTGTCGGTCTCGCGCTGCTGGCAACCATGCTGGCCTTCTTCATGGGAGCATTTGCAGGCCTGCTTGCCGCCACCAAGGGCGGTTGGTTCGATCAGCTCATCGGCCGTGTCGCAGACGTCATCATGTCGGTACCGTCACTGATCTTCGCCCTGCTGATGCTCAGTATCTTCGGCACCAACCTTGTGGTGATCGTGATCGTCGTTGCCGTCATCTATTCGCCACGCGTCTTCCGCCTTACCCGGGCGGTTGCCGGCAACGTGGTGGTGATGGACTACATCGAAGCGGCCAAGCTGCGAGGCGAGGGCACCTGGTACCTGATCCGCCGGGAAATCCTGCCAAACTCGACAGCACCACTGATCGCCGAATTCGGTCTCGAATTCTGCTTCGTGTTCCTGCTCATCGCAGGCCTGTCGTTCCTTGGTCTCGGCATTCAGCCGCCGACCGCCGACTGGGGCTCCATGGTGCGTGAGAACGCGACACTGATTTCCTTTGGCGAAATGACACCGCTGATCCCGGCGGCGGCCATTGCGCTTCTGACTGTCGCGGTGAATTTCGTCGTCGACTGGATGCTGTTCCGGTCTTCCGGCCTGAAGGAGGTTTGAGAATGGTGCCGAAAAAAGACGTACTGCTTCGGGTCACCGATCTCCGGATCGAGGGGTACTCGGACGAAAAATGGGTCGAGATCGTTCACGGCGTCAATCTTACCCTGCACAAGGGGGAAGTGTTGGGGCTGATCGGAGAATCGGGTGCCGGCAAATCGACCATCGGCCTCGCCTCCATGGGCTTTGCCCGCGACGGCTGCCGGATTTCCGGCGGTTCCATTGAGTTCGACGGCATGGAACTGACGACGACGCCGGAGAGCGATCTCCGGGCGTTGCGCGGATCGCGCATCGCCTATGTCGCCCAGTCGGCTGCTGCCTCGTTCAATCCGGCACACCGGATTATCGACCAGCACACGGAAGCCCCGATCCAGTACCGCATTCAAAAGCGGGTCGAGGCGCAGGAAGACGCCATGGAGCTTTACGAGCGGCTGCGCCTTCCCAACCCGAACGAAATCGGCTTCCGCTATCCCCACCAGGTCTCTGGCGGCCAGTTGCAGCGCGCGATGACCGCCATGGCCATGGCATGCCGGCCGGATCTCATCATCTTCGATGAGCCGACCACCGCGCTGGACGTGACCACGCAGATCGAGGTTCTGGCGGCGATCCGGGACATTGTCGACCAGTTCAACACCGCGGCGATCTACATCACGCACGATCTGGCGGTGGTGGCGCAGATGGCTGACACTATCAAGGTGCTGCTCAAGGGCGAGGAAGTCGAAGAGGCGCCGACCGAGCAGATGCTCGGGTCTCCCAAGGAGGATTACACCAAGAGCCTTTGGGCCGTCCGCAGCTTCCAGCGGCCGCAGAAACAGCGGCCGACCGAGGCAGGTGCCATTCCGATCGTTTCCGTGCAGGGAATTGATGCGGCCTACGGCAAGACCAAGGTGCTGGACGATGTCTCCTTCGACATCTATCCGGGCATGACGGTTGCGGTTGTCGGCGAATCCGGTTCCGGCAAGTCGACGACAGCGCGCTGTATCACCGGTCTGCTGCCGCCCACCAAAGGGCAAATCCTGTTCAAGGGCGAGCCGTTGCCGCCGCGCTATCAGGACCGCAGCAAGGATCAGCTTCGCCAGGCGCAGATGATCTACCAGATGGCCGATACCGCACTGAACCCGAAGATCAGGATCAGCGAGATCATCGGCCGGCCTGCCCAGTTCTATGGCGGGCTGCACGGCGCGAAACTGAAAAACCGCGTCGACGAGCTTTTGGACCTGATCGAGCTGGACCCGTCAAAATTCTACAATCGTTATCCGCCGGAACTTTCCGGCGGCCAGAAACAGCGTGTGGGCATTGCCAGGGCCCTGGCGGCCGATCCGGCCTTCATCATCTGCGACGAGGTGACGAGCGCGCTCGACCAGCTCGTGGCGGAAGGTATCCTGAAGCTGCTCGATCGGCTGCAGCAGGAGTTCAACCTGGCCTACATGTTCATTACCCATGACCTGGCGACGGTGCGCTCCATCGCGGACGAGGTTGTGGTGATGCAGCGCGGCAAGGTGGTGGAGCAAGGGCCGAAGGACGAGATGTTCACGCCGCCGCATCATCCCTACACGGATCTGCTTCTGTCTTCGGTTCCCGAAATGGATCCGAACTGGCTGACGACGCTTCTGGAAGAGCGCGGCACCGATGCCATTGGGGAAGCCGCCGACGTCTGATTGCAGGCGGTTTGCCTGCCCTGAAATGCAATCACCCCCGGAGGTCGCTCCGGGGGTGATTGAAACTCTGCCGACTTTTCGTCAGGCGTGCGGGATCAGCCGACCATCAGGTAGCCGGAAAGAGCCATCGCACCCACGATAACGGCGTAAACGCCGACAAGCGCCGGCCAGGAGCCGCTCTGTGCCTTGTATTCGCGAATGAGATCGTCCCGGGTCATGCCGACCTCCAGAATTTGCCCAACTCTTGAGCGGGCTGGTGAATATTTGATCTGCCGGACAAATACGGGAGGAAAGTTAAGATTTCAATGAGTGAAAGCACGAATCTCCCTCCTATTTTTGCATAACTGTTCTGCGTTCCATTCACGTAAAGCATAGCAACTCGGTGAAACCGGGAGATTGCGGCTCAGCCGGCTGACCGGCTGTAGCAAGAAAGACGCCTCGGGCCCTTGCAAGGTCCTGCATGGAGACGGTATCCGTCACGCCGACAGCGAAGCTGGAACGCCTTGTGGCGAACCGGCCGGTCCGGACAACCGGGCAACCGGAAATCGCTCCCAATCACCTGTCCGCGCGGCCCGAACCGGTCGCAGGCAAAGATGGCGACGGAACCAGATGATCGAGACACCCTACTATCTGATCGACAAGGCGAAGCTGCTCCGCAACATGCAGAAGATCGCCTACGTTCGAGAGCGGTCTGGCGCAAAGGCCCTGCTGGCGCTCAAGTGCTTTGCGACCTGGTGTGTTTTCGACTTCATGCGCGAGTACATGGACGGCACCACTTCGTCGTCGCTGAACGAAGTCCGGCTGGGGCATGAGCGCTTCGGCAAGGAAACCCACGCCTATTCCGTGGCCTATGCCGACTACGAGATCGATGAAGTGATCTCCCATGCCGACAAGATCATCTTCAATTCCATCAGCCAGCTGGAACGGTTCGCGGACAAATCCGCAGGCATCGTGCGCGGGCTGCGCCTCAACCCGCTGGTCAGCTCCTCCAGTTTCGACCTTGCCGACCCGGCCCGGCCTTTCTCCCGCCTCGGAGAATGGGACGTGGCCAAGATTGAAAAGGTCATGGACCGGATCAGCGGTTTCATGATCCATAACAACTGCGAAAATGCCGATTTCGCGCTCTTCGACCGCATGCTTGGCGATATCGAGGAAAAGTTCGGCGGGCTATTGAGCCGGGCGGAATGGGTGAGCCTTGGGGGTGGTATCCATTTCACGGGAGACGACTACCCACTCGACCTCTTCGCCGACCGCCTCAAGGCCTTCGCCGAAAAATACGGCGTTCAGGTCTACCTGGAACCGGGCGAAGCCTCGATCACCCGGTCGACCACACTGGAGACAACGGTGCTGGACACGCTCTTCAACGGCAAGAACCTGGCCATCGTCGATGCGTCCATCGAAGCTCATATGCTCGATCTGCTGATTTACCGCGAGACCGCGAAGGTGACCCCCAACGAAGGGCCGCACAGCTACATGATCTGTGGCAAGTCCTGCCTTGCCGGCGACATATTCGGCGAGTTCAACTTCCCTGCCGAACTCAAGACCGGTGACCGGGTTTCCATTCAGGATGCGGCGGGTTACACGATGGTCAAGAAAAACTGGTTTAATGGCGTGAAAATGCCCGCGATTGCGGTCAAGGAAGTGGACGGAACAGTCCACGTTGCTCGTGAGTTTTCATACCAGGACTACGAGCAAAGTCTGTCTTGAGACTTGAACCCCGAACACCCCCAAAGGTCCAAGGAAGGTATCTTTATCAAATGAAAAAGACTGTTCTCATCATCGGCGCCGGAGGTGTCGCTCAGGTGGTGGCGCATAAGTGCGCTCAGAACAATGATGTTCTCGGCGATATACATATCGCCTCGCGCACCAAATCTAAATGCGACGACATCATCGCAACCGTGCATGCCAAGAAGGCGTTGAAGCAGCCGGGTGTTCTGGAAGGACACGAACTCAACGCTCTGGACATTGCCGCCACCAGCGCGCTGATCCGCAAAACCGGTGCGCAGATCGTCATCAATGTCGGCACCGCCTTCCTGAACATGTCCGTCCTCAGCGCCTGTCTGGAGACGGGAGCGGCCTATATCGACACGGCCATTCACGAAGAGCCGGGCAAGATCTGCGAGACCCCGCCCTGGTATGGCAACTACGAATGGAAACGGGCCGAGGAATGCGCCGCCAAGGGCGTCACCGCCATTCTGGGCGCCGGTTTCGACCCGGGCGTCGTCAACGCCTATGCCCGCCTTGCCAAGGACGACTATCTCGACAAGGTGAGCGAGGTCGATATCGTCGACATCAACGCCGGCAGCCACCAGCGCTATTTCGCCACAAACTTTGATCCGGAGATCAACTTCCGGGAGTTCACCGGCACGGTCTATTCCTGGCAGCAGGGCAAGTGGCAGGAAAACAAGATGTTCGAGATCGGCAAGGAATATGACCTGCCGGTGGTCGGCAAGCGCATGGCCTATCTGTGCGGCCACGACGAAGTGCATTCCCTGGCAAAGAACATGGACGGTGCGGACGTCCGCTTCTGGATGGGCTTCGGCGAGCACTACATCAACGTCTTTACCGTTCTGAAGAACATCGGCCTCCTGTCCGAGCAACCGGTCAAGACGGCGGAAGGACTGGAAGTCGTACCGCTGAAGGTGGTCAAGGCGTGTCTGCCGGATCCGTCTTCGCTGGCGCCTGAATATACCGGCAAGACCTGCATCGGTGATTTCGTGAAGGGCACCAAGGACGGCAAGGAGCACGAGGTGTTCATCTACAATGTTGCCGACCACAAGGAAGCCTATGAGGAAGTCGGCAGTCAGGGCATTTCCTACACCGCCGGCGTTCCGCCGGTCGCGGCCGCCATGCTGATCGCCACCGGGGAATGGGACGTGAAGAAGATGGCCAACGTGGAAGAACTGCCTCCGCATCCCTTCCTCGGCATCCTCAACCGCATCGGCCTGCCGACCCGCATCAAGGACGCCAACGGCGACCGCG
>MDSZ01096846.1_pt1 | contig 18683 bp, 17 predicted proteins | sample 811201 | NCBI WGS metagenome assembly MDSZ01 (sample SAMN05326647, study PRJNA326480) | marine metagenome | isolation source: seawater | place: Indian Ocean: North | collected 2010
AAGAGAATCTCGAAACCCACTGCAGTGGCATCGATTGTCTCGATAACTCGGACGTATGGATCTCTCGGCAGCGAGTTTTCCCCGTCCCCAACGAAGGCGTGTACGGAAGCCCAAACCCCGTTGGCCCTCGTCACAAGGGTTGCATGCATGACCAGAGCTCCAGCCAGTATCCCAATCGCAGGAGAGGACGAGAATGGCCTATCTGCCAACCCTCTTGATCGAGCGTGAACTATGGCCAGTAAGGCTAGCCAAGGCAGGAGTGACCCAGTTTCAACTGGGTCCCATGCCCAATATCCCCCCCAATCAAGTACGGTATAGGCCCACAGTCCCCCTAGTCCAATTCCGACAGTTCCTGCTAACAACGAGAACCTGGCCAAGATGACCATTGAGTGGTGAGTCACCTCGGATGGCCTTCTCCTGATCACTCCTGCAATTGCTACACTTGCAGTAGCTAAACACAGAGAGTAGTAGACAAAGACAATAGGGGGATGAATTACCATTAGATCGGTCTGCAATAGCGGACTAATCTCCCCCGAGGAACCTGCTTCGCTTGGAGAGAATGGTTGGAGGATCGCAGAAACTAGGAGAATTAAACCCGTCCATGCATGCATGACCCTGATTGCGGTAATATCGGGATTACTATGCCTAGACATTGCCCCTGTAATGATGCCCATGAAGGAGGCCCACATCAGGAGGGGGCCTGCTCTGCTACCCCAGACCGCGGAAATACGATAGAACAACGGTAGTCCTGAGCCGACATACTCAGAAACCAGCTTGAGGGAAGTAGCCTCAATCATAAATGAGCTAGTAAGAAATACGAACGGGGCGATTTGGGTCATCATTGTCAATGTTCTTATTCTCTTTTCCCCTATGTACTCCGGACGTAACACATGGATAGCACTGGTCAGCATCGCTAGGAAGAGTAGGGAGAAACCGAGGAAGGAGAGCATCATTCACCATCCGTAGTACTTCGCCCTACTGTACCCGAATGCAAGCATGGCAGGAACTATTCTTTTCAGGTATAATCCTGGTCTTCTAAAAAGAAGCCTAATCCCTACCATGACCTTTCCAGAGGCCCCCATATTTGACATCTCATCGGGGAAGCATGTGGCCATGACTGACATTTCTTCGTCTGTCAGATTAAACAGCGCGTTTTTCCCTCTGAGGATCTTGTCATAGGGAGGGAACTCTGCCTTCCACTTTTTGGTATATTCTGACATCTTCTCAGAACTGGTATCTTCCTCGGATATTGCTTCTGCTGCTGTTTCTGCAGCATAAACCGCTGATTTCAGGGCTAGGTGGGAGCCCCCTTCGAAAAGAGGTGAAGTGAAGCCAGCGGCGTCCCCAACCAGCATCAAGCCTTCATAGTGTGTGTTCTTGAAGGGCCCTGAGATTGGAATGGTTCCTCCGAAGGCGGGACTTCCCTTCTCTTTCCACTGGGGCAGGGTCTGCTCAAGATCCTTGAAGTGAGTATTTTCGATAAATTCGTCAAGTGCCTTCTTCGCCCTTGGTCTATCCTCTGTCACAAGTCCAACGTTGGCTCTTCCATCGCACTTGGGAATCATCCACAGGTATCCCTTCTCAGCATAACTTGGCCAGATGTAGAAGTCCAGATAGTCATCCGTTGGAACGCTGGTAAGCTCATATTGCATTCCAGCCACAACCTTGCCCTTTTCATTGAGCGGCTTTTCGTCTGGCGTCTTGATGAGTCTGGAGCATATCGCTGCCACACCTGAAGCATCGATTACCACTTTTGCCTCGATTGGGAACTGATCTCCCTTGCCGTCGCAAAGCCAAGTTCCGAATTTGCCACTCTCTATTCTCTCCATCGACCGTAGTTTATGACCGAGATGGATTTTAGCTCCAGCAAGAGCAGCCTCTTCAGCAATCCATCTTTCAAAGAGGTGCTTCTCCAGAACGTACCCCTCTTCAGTGAGGCATTTCTCGGTAAGGTCAGGGAAGATGACTCTTATTCCATTTACCCTCTTGCTAATGACCTCCTCGGGGAGCTTCAGATCGAGATTCTGACAGGCGATCTCTGAGATACACTCGCCGCAGTGAACTGGTGTTCCTATCTCGGGATGATCCTCAATAAGTATGGTGTTGAGACCGTTTCTAGCGCTCTGAAGGGCCGCATTACCACCTCCGGGTCCTGCACCCACGACCAGAACATCACAGGAAGTCACCCCTTCGCTCATGGATTAACGGTAGGGCCATCAACAAAGAAACTCTCGGTTTGTTTACTTCCTAGGAAGCGAACATTCTCATGATGGAGGGTCTGCGAATAAATATGGGGTGGAGGAGTCTTGAGGAGTTTGTCCGGGTTCTCGAAACAAGAGGAGAATTGCTCAGGGTTAGTCATCCAGTTGATTTGAGGTATGAGGCAGGATGCATAGCAGACAGATTGGTAAAGATGAGTGGTCCTGCGGTTGTCTTCGATCAGCCTAGATTGGAAGATGGGAGTATTAGCAAATTCCCACTGGTAATGAATCTATTCGGGACAAGAGAGAGAACTAATCTCGCACTAGGAGTGGAGGAGCCAGTAGAGATTGGGGAAATGATGACTGGCCTAATGAAGCCAGATATTGGAGGTATCCTGAGAAGGCCATGGACTGGACTTAGTCTGCTAAAACAGGGGATATCAATGGCCCCTAGGAAGGTCTCGAGAGGGAAATGTCAGCAGGTAAGGATTAGTGATCCGGATGTCACTAGACTACCTATCCCCACAACATGGCCTTTCGATGGGGGGCCCTTCATGACACTTCCATTGGTAATCACCTCTGACCCTGAAACTGGTACTCACAACATGGGGATGTACAGGAGCCAGGTCTTCGGCCCCAAAGAGGTAGGGCTCCACTGGCAGAAACACAAGCATGGGGCGGATCATGCCGATTCCACAGAAGGGAGGATGGATGTAGCAATATGTCTTGGAGGTCCCCCTCAGATAATCTTCAGTGCAATATCACCATTACCGGACAATCTATCCGAGTACGAGTTTGCTGGCCTTTTGAGCGGAAGACGCCTAAAGATAACTAAGTGCGTAACAAATGACCTATGGGTTCCAGCTGACTGTGACTTCGTCATAGAGGGTTTCATGACACCGGGAGACAATCGAACGGAGGGGCCGTTCGGGGACCATTTTGGCCATTATTCCCTTGAGGACGAATATCCGGTGATGCATGTAACAGCCATCACACACAAGAAGGACCCGATCATTCCAATGACCATAGTGGGAGTGCCGCCGATGGAGGACGGTTACCTCGGAGAAGCCATTGGAGATGCTCTTCTACCTGTTCTAAAATTCCAGCACCGGGACGTTGTGGACACATTCCTCCCTCTAGAGACTGGTTTCCACAATCTAGCCATAGTTTCCTCCAAGCAGAGGTTTCCTCGTCAAGCCAGGAAGACGGCTCTGGGGCTTCTAGGAGCAGGACAAATGATGTTCCTCAAGGTAATTGTAGCTGTGGACGAGAATCATATTGTAAAGGATCTGGATGCACTTCTTGATGCTATAGAGAACAAGGTCAACATCCCTCATGATTTGGTAGTGCTAGAGGGGATGGTTGCTGACTCTCTGGCTCATACCTCTCCCTGGGAGAACATTCACAACAAGCTACTCATTGATGCCACTACCCCTGCTGAAGGGGATCCTATTGAAAGAGTGAATGGAAGTGGCGTTGGAGATTCCCTGGCAGTAACCGTATCGGCGATAGAAGGGGTTATCCAAGCTAGGATGCTGAGGCCATCGATGATGGTGATTACTACTGATATCGAAGGGGGGCCAAAACCCGAGGAGAGCATGGAAGAGGAGAATGAGCATCTCGCAAATCTGCAGAGACAGAGAATTTCTTCCATCAGAGACTCAATCTGGAAGCTTGAGGCTTCAAAGAGTCTCAGATGGCTATTCATTACAGACTCTGATGCTGATCTGGAAAAAGAAGGTTGGAGGAGGAGGCTCCTTTGGCAGTTGTTTTGCCGGTTCGATGTGGGAAGAGACCTGCATTTCGATAAAGACCGAACTAGAGTGGCTTGGGATGCAACTGCACCCATCCCATCAAAAGAAGGCTCACTTCCTGTGCGTAGATGGCCAGCTGTGACCCTACATGATCCAGAGCTGGTCAAGAAAGTGGACGAATGGCTATCACAGAGGTTGTGAGATGGGAATAAGTGAGATCCTCGAGTTCGTAAAGGTTGAACACACCTTGTTCTCCCTCCCATTTGTTCTGATTGGCTTCGTCCTTGCAGACCAGCAATTTGGATCGGATAGGCTAGACATATTTTGGATAATTCTTGCAGCAGTTGGTGCTAGAGGGCTCGCAATGGCCCTAAACAGAATTGTAGATCGTGAAATAGATGCAGACAACCCCCGGACTGCTTCGAGGCACCTACCATCGGGAGCAATGTCAATAGAGTCTGCGTGGATCCTAGCATCGGTCTTCCTTAGCATGCTTCTCTTTTCTGCTTGGAGGCTTAATGAAGTAGCTCTGAAGATGGCATGGTTACCAGTTTTGGCCTTCGCGATATACCCCTACACCAAGAGGTTCTCTTGGATCTGTCATTTCTGGATTGGCCTTTGTCTTGCTCTAGCCCCCGCAGGGGCCTGGGTAGCAATCGCTGCAGATGATCATGGGTGGGCAGCTATTACCGGTTCTTTGGGAGGTGGATCTGAATTTCTCTGGTTCCCGGAGATTTTCTTAATTTCTCTTGGGGTAGCACTATGGATTACAACATTCGACATCAATTATGCACTAATGGACGTGGACGTGGACAGAAGCCAAGGAATTCACTCATTTCCAGCTACATATGGCGAGGCTGCAACAATGAAGTTGAGTGTTTTTCTCACGGCAGGATGGATGGTGAGTTTCATCATGACGGGGATTGGGGGGCGAGAAATTTGGGTTCCTACAGTTATTCTTGCTTCAATGATCAATATTTACATCGTAACTAATCTAGCAACTAGAGCAACCATCTCTTCTGGAGAAATGGAAAACTACCAGAAGAGTCTTTTCAGAGGCTCGATGATTACCGGGTGGGCCTTGCTAGGGAGCCTAGTTTTCATAGCATACTGATTAGGAAGGAGAGTTTGGGGTGACTGAATGTTCAAACTAGATTCGGATTATGACGCTGCCGGGGATCAGGAGCAGGCAATAGAAAAGCTGGTCGACCAGATTCACAGCGGCCAGAAAAGATGCGTACTCCTAGGGGTGACTGGTTCTGGAAAGACTTTCGCCATGGCAAAGGTGATTGAGAGAGTCCAGCTTCCTACCCTAATTCTCTCGCATAACAAGACTCTAGCCAGACAGATTTGGCAGGAGATGTCTAATCTGTTCCCCCATAACTCTGTTGAGTACTTCGTGAGCTACTATGACTACTACCAACCGGAAGCCTACATCCCGGGAAGAGATCTGTACATTGACAAGGAATTGCAACTCAACGAGAGGATTGAGCAGGAGAGGTTCTCAACAGTTGCTTCCTTGGTATCCAGGCCAGACGTAATTACAGTGGGCACTGTCTCTACAATTTACGGGCTAAATCCTCCTGAGGTATTCCAGCAAAACCATCTGAGAGTACACGTCGGTCAGAAAACCGATCCTCAGAATTTGGTCAGAGAGTTTGTAGGACTTCAGTATCGAAGGACTTCAGGAGAGATAGTGAGAGGAGACGTAAGACTCAGGGGCGAGGTCCTTGATGTCTGGATGCCAAGTAGGGATGATCCAATTAGGATTAGATTTGGATGGGAAGGGGTTGAGAGGATTCAAGTCTGCGAGGCGGTTTCGTGGGAACCTCTTGACGAATTCGAGGAGGTTTGGATCCATCCCAGAGAGTTTTACATGACCAGCGAGGAAAGCTTCAATGAAGCACTGGAAGATATCGAGAAAGAGTTGGAAGACAGAGTTGACTGGTTTGAGTCTAAAGGTAAAGACATAGAAGCTCACAGGCTTGAGCAGCGTACTAGGTTCGATCTAGAGATGCTTAACGAGGTAGGGTCGTGCAAGGGTGTTGAGAACTACTCTATGCACTTTGATAGAAGAAGCAGAGGAAAAAGGTCATTCTGTCTCCTGGACTTCTTCTCAAGCAACGCAGATCAATTCCACGGTGGTTCAGACAGATATCTCGTGATAATGGATGAGTCACATGTGACCCTTCCTCAGGTTGGGGGAATGCATGGTGGTGACTTCTCCAGAAAGAAGAACTTGGTAGACTTCGGATTTAGACTTCCATCGGCTTTTGACAATCGCCCACTTCGGATTGATGAGTTTCAGGATCTGATTCCTCGGATGATCTATGTTAGTGCTACTCCAGGCGAGAGGGAGCTACGTCATCTAGCGGAAGTTACAGGCCAAGAGGTCCCTGAAGGACTAATGCACATAGATGGCGGAGGGGGAGCAAGCAAGGCCCAAATTAAGAGGCCAATATCAAAACATAGTATGGAAGAAATGCTTCAGAAAATCGATGGTATTTCAACTATGGAGATTCGTCCCACTGGACTTCTTGACCCTAAAATTGAGGTCAGGTCTACAGAGGGACAGGTTCAGGACTTGCTAAGCGAGATTAATCAGAGAGTAGAGAAGGACGAGAGGGTTCTAGTTACTGTAATGACGATCAAGTTCGCAGAGGAGGTTGCGGAGTATCTTGAGAGAATGGGAGTTAAGGCCCATTACCTACACAGCGAAATTGACACCCTAGAGAGAACGGAGATAATCAAGGCTCTGAGGTTGGGACTGATTGATGTAATCGTTGGGATTAATCTTCTCAGGGAGGGTTTGGACATCCCGGAGGTTTCCCTAGTCGCAATCTTCGATGCTGACAAGCAGGGATTCTTGAGGAACGAAAGGTCACTTCTTCAGACGATAGGTAGAGCTTCAAGGAACTCTAACGGGTCAGTGATTCTGTATGGGGACTCTGTTTCACCGGCGATGGAAGCGGCTATCAGCCAGACAGTTAGGAGAAGGAGGGTCCAGAGTAAGTTCAACGAAGATAATGGTATCTCTCCCAAATCTATCCAGAAGGAGCTTCCAGTAATGGGGTCAGAGATCGAAGATCTACTATCTGGAGTAGCCGGCAAAGGGGCAGAGGGAGGTAGGAGAATGGTTGCCAAGGCACCTGGCAAGAGAGGTCTTGAGGGTCTTACTCAGAAGTTCAGACTAGGAGCAGGTGTTTGGAACAATTCTGGCTCGGTCTTGGAGAATGTGAGTCAGCCGGATTGGATAGAAGAAGAGGTAGAAGACGACACTGGAGAAAGAGGAGAGTTGGTTTCTCGGCTCAAACAAGAGATGCATCAGGCTGCTGAAAGGCTTGACTTTGAAAGAGCAGCTGAGCTCAGAGATAGGATTTTCAAGCTTCAGAATACGACCAATTGAAGCCAAGGGCACGTTGCGAATCCCATGGGCGGGTACTCGCGCGATGACTTCGACGTTCCTGTCGAAGACTACGAATTCTCGAAAATCACCAATGTTAGTTCACTGATTGATCAGATGGGCAAGGCAGGAGGCTTCACAGCGACAAAGCTAGCCCAATCCAGAGATATTCTGAGAGAAGCGATATCTAAGACAGGAGAGGATGGCTTTCTGAATTGGTTGTCTTTCCCGGCTTGCCTCTGTGCTACTGGAACTAGAGGTTTCTTCGTGGAGGCCATAAAGAGAAGAGCATACAATGTGATAATTACAACGTGTGGGACTCTCGATCACGATATTGCCAGAACTTTCAGCGATTACTTCCACGGTGACTTCAGTCTAGACGATATTGCTCTAGGAGAAGAGGGGTTGAACAGACTGGGCAACGTAGTGGTTCCAAACGAGTGCTACGGAGAAATCCTAGAGCGGATTGTTCTTCCATGGTTAGCCGAAGTAGAAGAAGATCGAAAGGACAAGTGTGGGGATAATCCGTGGATTGGGTTCGGTTCAGTGGAGTTATGCTGGGCCCTAGGTGACAGGATAAATGATGAGAGTTCAATATTACACTGGGTAGCAAAACACAGAATTCCGATGGTTGTTCCTGGTCTTACCGACGGATCAATAGGCTCTCAACTATTCATGCACCGGCAGAGAAGTCCTGATTTCATGGTCGATGTTTTGGCCGATGAGCAGGTTCTATCGGATTTGATTTGGACTGCAAAGGAGAGTCACGGACTAATGGTGGGTGGTGGAATTTCTAAGCATCACGTAATCTGGTGGAATCAGTTTAGAGAGGAGTCTGGGATGGATTCTGCAGTTTCAATCACAACAGCACCAGAATTCGATGGTTCTCTTTCGGGTGCTAGATTGAGAGAGGCTGTTTCTTGGGGAAAAATCAGGCCAGATGCCCCTCAGATGGTTCTGGAAGGGGAGGCGAGCCTTATCCTGCCCCTACTTGGATCGGATCTTTTTTCAGAAATATAACGAATGGGATGATAATCCCTAATAGTCTCAGCAATCTCCCATAAACATGCAAGTAAGAGAAGTAATTCAAGAGATGATCAATGAGCTTGTTGATTCTATTCCGGACGCTGAGAAGTTCGACTCAGGAAACAAAGCTGCCGGGACTAGAATTCGAAAGATTATGCAATCATGTAAGGTCAAGGCTCAAGACCTGAGGGTGCAGATTCTAAATCGGGATCGATAATTTCTCACTCTAGGCTAGCTATTACTTCCATTAGAGAAATCCTCATTGGGACCAAAGGATGCCATCCTTGAGATCCTGATTCCAACAAGGCTTTCTGAAGAGTCTCGAAATCAGGCCTATTCTCTGTATCTGATTGAATTCCTCTCACTGGACTAGGAATCTGGGAAAGGGACTTGGCTGAGTGGGAGTGATTAATTGAATTGTTGTACCTCTCCCAGAGAAGTCTGATTTCTTCCACGACATCGTGCATTTTCCATGGCCTCCTACCACACATCGTAATTCGTCCATTTGTGGCCAAACCTCCATCCCGCATGCATAATGTGGTGATTGCATCTGCAATGTCCCTGACATTTACCCAGTACCTGGTTTCTGTACTAGATTCTAGATCTTCATCCCTCATTACTTTCTGTACCCATTCTTTGATGACTCCATTTCCCCAATTATCACCACCGTTTGGGATAATCACATCCGATAGAGTGATTACCAGATCCGCATTTTCAGAATCCATATCTTCGGGCAATATTGCCAAGTTGCACTTCTCTTTTGTTGATAATCCAATGGATAAATCAGCATGGATTGATTCTCCTTGAATTATTGCTCCTGCTCTAGAAAATCTGTCTTCCAGTACATCTCTAAGACCGTCAGATTGACCAAACAAGTGTATTGACCTTGGCATGGAACCACGGTAGCTACTTTGCCTCGATCTCAGGCGAGGTAAAGTGGATCAGAGCTTGCCTGAGTACTCCAATTATCAAATCAATCTCGGCCGATGTTATTGAGAAATGTGGTGTAAATCTGAGAGCATTCTTACCGCCATGAATTACCCCTAGGCCATTAATTCTGCACCATTCTTCAACGCATTTGAAGCCAACCACTGGGAGCTTGTGCGGATCTAGTTCTGCGCATAGGAGGAGTCCGGTTCCCTGTACATGGGTTATTGTTCCTGGGATCTCTTCTGCTAATTCTCTTAGCTTAGTTACGAGCTCTCTTCCTCTTTCCCTGATGTTCTCTCTTAGCACGGGAGTAATCCGATCCAAAACTGAGACAGCGGTTTCCAGTGCTCTTGGATTAGTTGTCATTGTATTCCCATATATCCCAACGACGTAGAGGTCTGCAGCTCTTTTAGATAGGCCAACAACTGAAAGAGGGTATTGGCCGGCATTTAGTGCCTTTGACCATGTCTCCATGTCGGGGGCTTCGCAATCTTCGAAACCTTCGTAATCTACAATGCTAAGGCATCCTTGCCCCCTCAAACCAGCTTGTATTGAATCTACAATGAGCATACTTCCGTGCTCATTGCACAGGGATCTTGCCCTATCGTAGAATTCTCTGGTAATGCAAAGACCGGGGTTCCCCTCACCCATTACCGGCTCCATAGCCATTAGTTCGATGAAGAAGCCCTCCTTTTCTGCTCGATCAAAAACTGCATTGAGGGATGATTCATCGTTGCATGGAACAAACAAGACGTTGTCCGTGTCCTTGAACGAAGCTAGGTTCTCCTCGTACTTCCCTCGACAGGAGTCGGAAATCTGGGCCGGTCGATGTGTTCTACCATGAAATGCTTCAACTAAAGCTAGCATCTTGGTCGGCTTTCCCTCGTGTTTCCCCCCCTCCTTGGTCATTCTAAGGGTATTTGCATCTGCTATTCTCATCGATATTGTTACTGATTCTGATCCGCTATTTAGGCAAACGAACCTAGAGAAAGGGCAGTTTCCTCTTTTGTGGCCAACCTCTTTCTTCAACCTATCAGCTAGCCTTTTCTGACTAAATGAAGGTGTCATGACATTAGCCATAACCCAATTTTGCTGCATTGAGTGAATGACATCTTCTGGTCCGTGACCCATACCTAGCATCCCGTATCCACCGTTATCATGGATAACTGCTCCATGAGAAGTTACGATCCAGGGACCTCGGGCAGAAATTGCAACGTATGGGTTTACTGTAGGCGAAGAGTAGAAATTTACGTAATCCGATTGCAAATAAGAAATTAAATCCTTTTCATCCAAAGTTAGCATCTCGGGTCCAAGATCGTTCACAAGACTTTGGAAATTTTCAGAAGCCTCCTCGATCGCTCGAGTAAGTGAAGGGTCGGATTTTAGGAAATCATCGATAATAGAATCCTTCAAGCCTATTGTCCAAGGGTTTCCAGTTTTGGATCGTATTTCAGCCAGAGCCGCCAATCCTCCCGCCATCGAGCATGTGGGTAGTAAGTCACTCATCAACATTCTCTGAACAAGTGCTCGTGTCCACAATAATTGGTGGCAGAAATGTGAAAAAGGGAGAATTCTGATAATCCATAAAAAAATTAAATTAAATTTGTTTTTTCAATTGAAAAATTTAACTGTTAATGAAAATATCAATTGAATTATCAGTCTTTGTTAGCGAATAATATAAGTGCCACTCCAACCTCTCAAACTACGGAGAAGCACGGGGGATGCACTCCTCCCTTGAGGGAGAGAAATGGTAGAAGACTACGAAATACAGGAAATGATACATAGAGACGTATACGTGGGAGAGAAGCATGTTGGAGTTGTCGTGGGTGAGAGGTTCCACCCGAGAGATGAGTTCGTTAAGTCGTTGAGAATTAAAGTGGAAGACGAAGTAGCTAGTGAATTCATGAGGAAGCCCGCTGATCTAGCTCCTTTAGGCAAGGATTTGGTACACAGCATTAGGCCCGATGGTGGAATAAAACTGTCAAAATCAATGAGAGAGCTACAGAGAAGATGGAGAAACACCGTTAGGATCGAGGAGGATCTGTACGCTCCGGATGAGCTACTTGACAGGGCTGTTCTTGACAATGACGGAATGGACATTGGGAATGTAATCGATTTAATCAAAATTAAGAGGACATACAAGGGGCTTCTGGTTAGACCTCACTTCATGGTAAGGGCCAGGCATGGACTTCCTGAAACCATAGCTGTGCCCTGTGGGCAATTGGCTAGAACCACGTCAAGATTGGATGAAGTGATTCTAAAATGCACTTTTTCTAGATTAGTAACACTTCCTAGCTATCTAAAGTTGAATGACGAAGGGTATGAGGAAGAGTAGCCATAGTTTGAGTAGCCTTCAAATTACAATCCCATGTGGCGTTGTTGCTCAGGGCGCGTAGCTTAGTTTGGCTGGAGCACCCGGCTGATAACCGGGAGGTCACAGGTTCAAATCCTGTCGTGCCCACCAAAATCTTTCTCAAAGTGAGTTAGACTGCAATAAGAAGCATCATGAAGGGGGTTCCTCCCCCTGTGGTCAAATGCCTGTTCTGAGCGGTGCCTCAGGAGGAGAAATAGCGGAAATACTAGCACCTTTGTTGGGAATGGAACACGTATCTCTGGAAAGTAGGAGATTTCCTGATGGAGAGGCTTACGTTAGGGTTCCTCTAAATTCGATAGAAGATGTAAGATCGGAAGACGTAGTTCTAGTCTCGAATACATATCCAGATTCAGGAATTATTCAGACTATACTGCTTCTTGGTGCGATTAGGGATGTCAGGAAGGGAGATCTTTCTAATCTAAAAGGAGAATTGGAGGGGGAAGAGGATGATGTGGGGCCGGGGCTATACCTAGCAATACCCTACTATGGATATGCTCGTCAAGACAAGAGGTTCTCTGCGGGAGAGTCTGTCTCAGCTAGAGTAATTGCTGATATTGTTTCCGAATTCTGCGATGGCATGACGATTCTTGACCTCCACGCTCCAGAAGTTCTGGAGGGATTTGATTTGCCTGTCGAGTTTGTAAGTTCTATGCCAGAGATAGCGGATAGTCTCCAGCAGAGGGTTGTTCCAGACTTCATACTTAGTCCCGATAAAGGAGCTATTTCTAGGGCTTCGGAAGTTGCAAGTCTAGTAGGGTGCGAATTCTCTTACTTAGAAAAGACCAGGATTGACGCCCACACCATAGAGCATACTCCGAAAGACTTGGACGTCTCAGGCAAGATAGTAGCCATTGTGGATGATATGATTAGCACTGGAGGTACAATCTGCAGAGCTAGCGATGCACTTCGGAGACAGGGGGCAAAGGAAGTTCATGCAGCTTGCACTCATGGTCTCTTTACTGGGGGAGCTCTTTCCAGATTGGCCAACCACGTTGATGGAGTTTACACCACAGATTCTCTACCTAATCCAAGAGCCAGTGTGTCTGCAGCGCCAGCACTTGCTAGGGGACTGAAAGCGTTAATGAGTTAGATAGCTAGATATGGCTAACTGGGACGCTATACGCTGCGTTTATATCGGTCATGCCGTGCGGCGGCTTACTAACACGAGGAGATGTTCCAATGAGTGTGCATATTGTTTTCGAAACACCACAAGACGTACAAGAGCAAGTTTATGAGATGGTCAAGAGCCTGGGAAAGGATGGAAAGGGCAGACTGAAGAAGGGAGCCAATGAAGTAACAAAATCCGCAGAGAGAGGTACTGCCCAGATGGTTGTTATGGCGGAGAACGTTAATCCTGGAGAGCTTCTGGCCCATATTCCAATGATCTGCAAAGAGAAGGAGATTCCCTTCATCTATGTCGAGGATCAGGCTTATCTCGCCGAGGCAGCGGGAATGAGTACTGGAACTAGGACTGCAGCAATAGCAGTGATGCAGGTGGAAAAGGAAGGGATGGACCGCTTCAACGAGGTTAAGTCACACTTCGAGACTCTGTCCTCATAATTTGGAGGTTAGGGAATGGCAACAGAGGCATGGCCAGCAGAGGTCGTGGAAATAGTCGGAAGGACCGGTCTGACCGGTGAGGCCATGCAAGTCAAGGTCAGAGTCTTAGACTCAGACAACCCCAGAGATGTCGGACGAATCATAACTAGGAACGTGCTTGGCCCTGTAAGAGGTCCCGATCCCGTATCTGGCGAGGGTGGTGACATTCTGATGCTAAGGGACACTGGAAGAGAGGCCCGAAGGATAGGTTCGAGGTGATTAGTTGCCGGAGCAGAGAATCTGTAGCTTTACTAACGAAGAAATAGAGCCTGGCACTGGAATGATGTACATCAAGAGGGACGGTTCAGTGTACTGGTTCAAGGATAGCAAGTCTCGTAAGAATATGCTCAAGCTAAAGAGGAACGCTAGGCGACTGAAGTGGACCAGACGCTACGAGAAGGGTGGAATCAAGTAGTTGCCCTCTATTGGGCAGTAATTCGGTAGTCGACTCTGGCCTGATCGTTCTCGTCACTGGATAGGAATCCACTCTGATCTGGAGGTTGGGCTTCTCCGCAGTCGGAGTTGTCTATGACGGTGACGTACGTTCCAGCATCGATATTTAGTTCCAGGCTAGCTCCTGATGTGTCTGGAGAACTGAGTTCTTTAATGTAGACGAAACTATCACAATCCTTGAAATTCTCATAATTCACAGGAGTCATCGTGTATAGGTCTACATTGGGCCCTTCTTGCTTCTCAAATGCTATCCTGATTGTAGCTACCGAGTCAATAGTCCACTCCAGTGCGAGATATTCGTCCTCGTCGATGAATGTATTGTCGTCAAAGACCTCTCTCTCGGGATTTACAGTGTCCTCAACCTTATCGGCACAGCCGGGAAGAATGATGCAGATGCATAGTAGTAGGGCAAGCGCCGATCTCATAGATTCTCGTAGCGTAGGGGGCTCATCAAGGATTTCCTCTCGTGACTTCGTTGAAATAGGGAGGGTGTTTCGGCCGCCTCATGGGAGAAATACAGACGACCTTTGTGATGATTAAACCTGACGGCGTTCAGAGGGGATTAGTTGCTGATATTATAGGTAGATTCGAGACCAAGGGCCTAAGGCTAGTGGGACTAAGACAGCTAACTCCTTCTCTAGAGATAGCAGAAGCACACTATGAGGTTCACAATGAGCGCCCCTTCTACGCGGGACTAATTGAGTTCATAACCTCTGGACCAGTAGTAGCAATGGCTTGGACTGGTGTGGATGCAATCAGCGTGGCTCGCAATATAATCGGTCCAACTGATGGGCGCACTGCCGCACCGGGTACTATCAGAGGAGATTTCGCGATGGACATCGGTCACAATGTGATTCATGGCTCTGATGGGGAAGACACGGCCTCCTTCGAGTTGGGTCTATGGTTTCCAGATGGTCTGGTCGATTGGACTAGAGATGAAGAGGCTCACATCTACGAGTGAGTAATCAATTCTAAAGAGGAAGGAGCATGAGGTTGGTGAGATGTCAAAACGTAGGCAACCTATCGTCGCAGTTTTAGGTCACGTTGACCACGGAAAGACCTCTCTGCTAGATCACGTCAGATCCCTAGGAGAGGAGGGTCGCTCTTCAGTTATGGACAGAGAAGCTGGTGGAATTACCCAACACATTGGAGCTACTGAGATTCCTTCTGAAATACTGAATAATCTCTGTGCACCCCTACTAGGAGGTAAGACATTCGATTCTCCGGGTCTTCTTTTCATCGACACCCCCGGGCACCACTCATTCTCATCACTTAGAGCTAGAGGCGGATCACTAGCCGATATCGCAATACTAATCGTTGATGTGATGGAAGGCTGTAGGCCACAGACAAAGGAGTCTCTCAGAATTCTGAAGCAGACGAAGACTCCATTCGTGGTTGCAGCCAACAAGGTGGACAGGATCTATGGCTGGGAGTGCGAGCAAGGTCGTGCCATGGCACTTTCAATGAGAGAACAGACAAAGGAGTCATTTGGTCTGTTCGAACAGAGATACTGGGACCTAGTTGGCCAGTTCGCAGAGGAAGGTTTCAATCTAGAGAGATATGATAGAGTGAAGGACTTCACTAAGGATATTGCATTGGTGCCAGTTTCTGCAAGAGAGGGAGAAGGTATCCAAGACTTGCTTGCCGTGGTAATAGGTCTCGCTGAGCGGTACTTGGAGGATCAGCTAACAGACATAGAGGGCTCTGGTGAGGCCACAGTCTTGGAGATGAAGGAGGAGAGAGGTCTGGGCAAGACGCTTGATCTTATTCTCCACAGAGGCTCGATAAAGAAAGGAGACGAAATCGTACTTGTCGGGGACAGAGGAGGTATCTGCACCCGAGTGAAAGGTCTCTTCTCGCCAAGAGGAATGAGTGAGATGAGGGATGCTGGAGACAGATGGGACGACACAGAGTCGGTATACGCCGCTGCGGGAATAAAGATCAGCGCTCCTTCGTTGGATGGAGTTCTAGTGGGGACGACTCTCAGGGTGGTCGGAGACGATAACGAGAGGAAAGCAGCTATTGAGGCTGCCAGTGAGGAGGCAAACCTCTCTATAGAGCTGGACGAGGAAGGGGTTTGCATCAAGTCGGACACGGTGGGTGGACTAGAGGCTCTAGCCAAGGAGCTCAGGAGTATAGGGATTCCAATCAGAGAGGCAACGATAGGTAAAGTGAGCCGAAGAGACGTTAGAAGCGCTGAGGCTTCTTCGGATCCCCTTCACAGAGCAATCCTCGCTTTCAGTACCGAGATTCTGGAAGAAGCGGAAGACGAAATACAGGGCTCTGAGGCAGGTGTTAAGCACATAGGGTCGGATATCATCTACAGGATCTTAGAGGAACACGAAGAGTGGATGGAAGATAGAAAAACAGAATTGGAAGAGGAACGCAGGGAGTTGGTTGTATATCCGGGGAGGATCATGCTTCTTCCTGATCACACGTTCAGAATATCCAAACCTGCAGTTGTTGGGGTTAGGGTTCTGGCTGGAAGAATCCACATCGGTCAGAGGCTACTCAAGGAAGGGAGGAAGGTCGGCCGTATCAAATCAATAAGATCCGGTCAAGAGAGTATGAAAGAGGCCAGACAGGGTGACGAAGTGGCAGTGTCTGTAGAAGGAGTGACTGTGGGAAGGCAGATCGAGGAAGGTGATGTTCTCCTAGTAGACATACCAGAGTCTCATGCTAGGAAACTGAGGAAGATGGAGATGACCTCCATGGAGAAGGAGGTCTACGAGGAGTTGCTCGCAATTCACCGCAAGGACGATCACTTCTGGGGTAGATGAGAGTAGAGCAATTGTTGTTCAAACGCACCGAACACTCAAGTAGTAATCGAAGCGGCCTTGGACCTACGAGGGCTCAGTATGACGATTGCTCAAGGAGGAGGATCTAATTCGAAGGATCTGATTAGATCCGTTTCCGGGCACTCAAACAATCTAATGAGCGAAGTCGCAAAGGTCATAATTGGTAAGCCGGAAAACATCCGTAAGGTCGCAATCGGGATACTAGCAAACGGCAACATCCTGATTGAGGACAACCCTGGACTAGCCAAGACTCTGATGTCAAACACGTTCGCCAAGGCACTGGGATGCAAATTCAAGAGGGTGCAGTTCACACCGGATCTACTCCCCGCAGACATAATCGGGACTTACATGTACGATCAGCAATCAGGGGAGTTCAGACCCCGATTCGGGCCTCTATTCACCAATATTCTTCTGGCTGACGAAATAAACAGGGCACCTCCGAAGACTCAGGCGGCACTACTTGAGGCAATGGAAGAGAAGCAAGTAACCATTGAGGGAATTACTCACAAGCTTCCAGCTCCCTTCGTTACAATGGCAACCCAGAATCCCATTGAGCAAGAGGGTACCTACCCCCTTCCAGAAGCTCAGATGGACAGGTTTCTGATGAAGATGAGCATGGGTTATCCTTCCATGGACGAGGAGAAGGCGATACTGCAGCGAAGGAAACTGAGAGGGAAGGACTCCTACGACGTAGAGCAGATTGTAGAGCCTAGAAAGGTTGTTGCAATGCAAAAGGCCCTTGAAACAGTTCATATCGATCCTGCTATCCTAGGTTACATTGTTCAGGTGGTGCAGCGTACTAGGGCGGATCCGAGGATTGAGGCAGGTGCCTCACCAAGGGCTAGTCAAGGACTGTTCAAAGCATCAAGAGCATCAGCTGCTATAGATGGTAGGGACTATGTTATTCCTGACGACGTCAAGGGGGTCGCTCTAGACGTGGTTAGCCACAGAATAGTCCTAAAGCCCGAGTCAAAGATTAGAGGCGTTACAGGAAGAAGGGTCGTTAACAAGATACTCAGCGAAGTAAACGTGCCAGTTATCCAGTGACCGGGCAATCCCAATTAACCGTGCTACATACTCGTAGCCGTGGCAGTAGTCATCGCGTGTGTGAACCATAAGGGTGGGTGCTCTAGAACAACTACAGCTGTGAATTTGGCTTCTGCCCTTGCAATGGGGAATGAGGACTATGGAATCCGAAATAGAAAGGTATTGATTGTGGACATGGATCCCAAGGGAAACGTAGCGACAACTTTCGGTGTTAACAAGCGCAAGGTTGGTCACACGATGAATGATCTATTTGCACAGGGTATTGACAGATCTTCTCTTAGCCTGAGAGATTGCATTCTTGGTCCAGATATGCTCTCTATGTCAATGAGATCCTCTTGGAAGAAGCACAACCCGGAAAGAAGTCGAGGGCCACCAAAGCAGATATCGGTCAGAAATCTGTGGGTTCTTCCTGCAGATCTTGATCTGTCGGGAATAGAGATTGACTTGGCCACTAGAGTGGGGAGAGAGAACAGACTGAGGTTGGCCCTAAAGGAGGCTTTGGAAATGTTCGAAGTGGTAATCATTGACACCCCTGCCTCTCTAGGCCTTCTAACAGTAAACTCTCTTTGTGCGGCCGATTGGGTTCTTATTCCAATCCAAGCAGAATTCTATGCACTAGAGGGAATGGGTCAGTTGATGAACGCGATTAGAGAAGTTCAGAAGTCTGTAAACCCCAGTTTAGGACTATTCGGGATCCTAATGACAATGGTGCAGGCAAGGAGTAAGCTGTGCGAGACAGTGTCTGATCAGGCAAGGAGTCACTTTGGAGAGAGGGTTTTCGACACACAAATTCCAAGATCTGTGGCTATCGCTGAGTCACCCCTGGAAGGAGCCCCGATAGTAATTGCTCAGAATCCTAACAAATCAAACCCAGCTAGTGAAGCTTACTGGAGCTTCGCGAAAGAGGCAGATTCTAGGATTAGATCGATAACTGGAGAATAGTCCAGCTTGAAATACGCACCTCTACTCGGAAGCCTACCATTACGGGGCTGATTATCAAATGAAGAGAGGTTCCCGTGCTTGGAAGAAGCAGGGGAAGCAACGCTGGAAGTGGCGCAAGAAGAAGCTCCGAAGGCGTAAGGCGGCTCGGAAGAGAGC
>MDSZ01038473.1_pt1 | contig 18680 bp, 19 predicted proteins | sample 811201 | NCBI WGS metagenome assembly MDSZ01 (sample SAMN05326647, study PRJNA326480) | marine metagenome | isolation source: seawater | place: Indian Ocean: North | collected 2010
AACCATGTAGACATCTTGCTCTTTAATATCACGGATAGAACGAAGACCTGTATCTTCATCAACATCAAACACAGATAGACGAAGTGTAACACGCAAAGGCGCAGCATATGTGATACCGCGTGTACGACATTCTTCAACATCATATTTAGGCGCTTCTAATTCATAGCGCACAAAATCAATCTCAGCCTTGTCAGCAAAATCCTTAATTGGGAATACCGTTGCAAACACTTCTTCAAGACCCTGCAAAGTACGGTCTTCCGCAGCAATATCTGCTTGCAAGAATAATTCATAAGAGCGACGCTGAACCTCAATAAGGTTAGGCATTTCCGCAACTTCGTGAATACGACCAAAGTTACGACGAACACGCTTGCGCTCTGTAAAACTATCAATGGTGTTTGTTGAAGGGTTTTTCTGTGAGGTATTTGCTTTTGCTGCACTCATGATTTGATCCTATTTTCCTTCTAGTAGCGATGAAAGCGCTTCATGCGGTTCATCGAAAAATATATAAATTACTCTCTACAACGCACTAAACCCACTTACCCTCCATGCTTTTCTTCACATAGAGACCTAAGTGGCTTTTATCAATTGGCCTAATATTTAAAGACCTTATCCCGTATTTTTACAGTTAGGGCTATCACGTTTATCCCGAAAGTTTGCTAGGTTATGGCCCAAGATTTGTCAAGAGTCAACACCTAAAAATGCAAAAAAGCACTTCCCGTATTTTTTCCACTCAATCGCCTTACAGCATCATGAACGAAACGGGAAATGCTTCTTCAATATTTAGAGAACTTATTTAAGTTCTACAGATGCACCAGCTGCTTCAAGCTTAGACTTGATTTCTTCAGCTTCAGCTTTCGCTGCACCTTCTTTAATGTTACCGCCAGCTTCAACTAGATCCTTAGCTTCTTTCAAGCCAAGACCTGTGATGCCGCGTACTTCTTTAATTACTGCGATTTTGTTACCGCCTGCAGATGTAAGAACAACATCAAAGCTGTCTTTCTCTTCTGCAGCAGCAGCATCACCTGCAGGAGCAGCAGCAACTGCAACTGCACCTGCAGCCGCTTCAATACCGTACTCATCTTTAAGAATAGTTGTAAGCTCAGACGCTTCCATAAGTGTCAAACCTACGATTTCTTCTGCTAGTTTTTTAACATCAGCCATTTTTAAGTTTCCTTTCAGTTTTTTTCAAAAATAGTTTTTTAAGTTAGTTATTCTGCTTTATCAGCAACCGCTTTCACTGCACCAGCAACCTTGCCACCCGGTGCGTTAATAGCGCCAGCAAGCTTGCTTGCAGGTGCCATAATAAGCGCTGCGATAGTAGCGCGCAGCTCATCAAGGCTAGGCATTTTCGCCAAGGCCTCAATCCCTTTAACATCCAGAACTTCCTCGCCAAGAGCGCCGCCTAGGATGATTAACTTGTCATTATCTTTCGCATATTTATGCGCCACTTTCGCCGCACCTGGATCTGCAGATGTTGCGATACCAACTGGGCCAGTGAACATATCAGCTGTATTTTCAAACTTTGTACCTTTAAGCGCGATTTTAACAAGCGTGTTTTTCGCCACTTTGAAGCTCGCACCCTCTTTACGAAGATCACCACGAAGCGCTTCAAGTTCTTTAACTGTTAGACCTGAATAGTGAGTGATAACCATCACTTCATCATTCGAAAAACGCTCATTCAACGCTTTAATTTCTACTTCTTTTTGTGCGCGGCTCATTCCCATCGCTTATCTCCTTATATTAACGTTCAAACACCGCTCAAGCTTTCGCCGGATACCGGCTGGCCGTATTCACGACCTTAAACCCTTCGAGGCATAAAAAAAGCGGCTCTCTTATCGAGGCCACCTATCCGATTGCGTAAAAATAACATCCCTAAAATTCAGGGCGTTTTTTCCACTTCTATCTACACAGGACTTATTTTTGCGCCAGTGATTTCGGACAGGTTTTAAAAACTTGAGGGCTTTATAGGGATGTTATGATGATGCGTCAAGTATTTTTTATTATTAAGGCGCTTCGGTTAAATATGGATCAGAATCCACGGCATTTCCACCACTAACCTCCGAGCCATCAAGGCCGGTAGCAACACCCCACCAATTATTTTCAGCACTTACGCTTAAGCCAGAGCTGTTAAACACCTCAAAACCAGCATTCCCATATATTGAATTGCCGCCTACAGTCCCCAAAACTCCTCCGCCCAAATCAACCACAAGCACATCCGATGACGAGTTCACAATATTCATACCTCGGCCTGCATTACCGCTAATGATATTTCCATTCATCGCCATTTCACCCGATGCATTAATCCCTACCACCGCGAACATGCCATGCCCGCCATTTCCTTCACTCCTATTATCCGAAACCGTATAATCCATATGCGCATCCGACCCCGCAACAGACGAGCCAAAATGAAAGCCATTTCCTGTATTATCATGAGAATAGTTATTACTAATTTCAGCAGTGTGCGTAGAAGTGCCTTGCGCGTTTAATACAATGCCTAAAGATGAATTATAAACCTCATTACCGCGCACATATGATGTCATCGAGGACGTTGATACAGACTCAAGCCATATCGCTCTAAAAAATGCATTATCAATCTCATTATCAAGAATATAGGCTGCTAACTCAACACCTCCTGGAGGCGCAACAAATATCCCAGATTCCCCAGCACCATCCCCCGCATTCTCAATGTAATTCTGCTTAATTGTAAGGACATTATCTGAGCCACTATAGCCGACAGCCCTAATCCCATGGAATTGCGCATTGATAACCTGATTATTCGCAATCACGGCATTATTAACCCCACTTACAAGAATTCCATTACTCACCGTATTTTCAACACTCAAGCCCGCAACAGTCACATCATCCGCCGAGACAATGACACCACTAGCCGCGCTCGTTATCACGGGCGCAGTCGTTTTTTCAATCAACACCTCATTTGCAGACACGTCCAAACCATTTGCCGCAGAGAGACCCGCCAAGGAAAATGTTAAATCCACACCTGATCCAATCAGCTTTTGCCCCGCATCATCAAGTGTAATACCACTCGCCTGATTGGTGCTCGTCCCATCTCCTTCATGCACATAAATTATATCACCTGCGCCCGCTACCGCATTAGCGCCAGCAAGACTATCATATGGATTTTCCGCACTTCCATCTCCACCAATACCAGCCGTATTATCAACATGAATAATATTCTGCGCCGCCCCAGCCTCTGCATTTATAACCGTGACATTATAACCATCATCCAGTAGCGCCTGGTTGCTCACCACATCAATATCACGCTCCGGGCTTTCATCGAGACGCGCCTTCAAACCATGGCGCTTAAAACTTTGCTTTGCGCCAAGTGGAAATCGCAATGTCGCCTCTAGATATGCTTGGGATCCGCGCACATCATCCTTTTGGAACCGTGCGCCCAACTGAATATCCGAATTAACATCACTAGCGATACGTGTGCGCCATCCCGCCACATCCTCAGCAGCATCACCATCAAAGTAGTAAGCTCCGCCATATAGGCGCGTTGAATCTGTATAGCCATCCATAAAAGGAAGCTTATAGCCCAGCTCAAAATCCAAGCCTGAAAGCGCCTCCTCCACGACGAGCTGATCCGTATTCACTACCAGCCGATTACCAACAAAACGGCCATTGGTGCCTTGCGGGTTTTCACGGGTAAATGTTTTTTGCTTATTTAAAGGCACATACATATTCGCACGCAGATCAATATCTTCATTTAGCCACTCAATGCCTGCCGTAACCTGATTAAAATGAGAGCCATATGAACTTATACGGCGATCGTACCATGCATTAAGACCAATTATAGATTTGCCCAAATGCTCATTATCAACGATTTCACGATAGCCAATCCCAAAATTAAATTCGCGCGCATCCAAATTATCGCCCATAAGGCGAGCATCTCCATATAAAACAGCGCCCTCACTTTGACGAAGTGGCACCCAAAACTCTGTCATCAAAATAGAACGGTCATTGCTATAGCGCCAGTTACCCTCGAGACGCGCAGAATATCCTTCATCCGCGCATGCCAAATTCACGCTTAAAAGCGAGCAAAGAATACCACCGATAATTTTATAACTATTTGCAAGGATATGCATTGAAAACCTTTGTGTTTCAATCACATAATAACCTCGCACTCCCCTGTATGTCCAGCTTGGATTTCCGCCACGCATCGAGAAACAAAAAGCCCCGCTATGATTAGCAGGGCTTTTAATTTTTTTAATCTCTCAGTCAGACCCCCGCTTTCACGAGGGCGCCTTTGGCGATTATGCTGCTTCTTTGAAGCTATCCAGATCAATCTTCATACCTGGACCCATTGATGTGCTGATAGATACTTTCTTAATGTAAGTTCCTTTTGCACCTGATGGCTTCGCTTTCACGATTGCTGCATAGAACGCTTTTAGGTTCTCAAGAAGCTTCGCTTCGTCGAAAGACGCTTTACCAACGCCAGCATGAATGATACCTGCTTTTTCAGCACGGAATTCAATTGCACCAGCTTTTGCTTCTTTAACAGCCTTTTCAACATCTGGAGTCACTGTACCAAGTTTTGGGTTTGGCATTAGACCTTTTGTACCAAGGATCTTACCAAGACGACCAACAACCGGCATCATGTCTGGTGTTGCAATACAACGATCGAAATCGATTGTACCGCCCTGAATTGTTTCAGCTAGATCTTCTGCACCAACGATATCCGCGCCAGCCGCTTTCGCTGCTTCTGCTTTATCATCACGTGCAAATACAGCAACACGTACTGTTGAACCTGTACCATTTGGCAATGAGATCATACCACGCACAGCTTGGTCAGCGTGACGTGGGTCAACATTCAAGTTCATAACGATCTCAAATGACTCATCAAAGTTACGGTTTTTCGCGTTTGCTTTAAGATATTTAACTGCTTCTTCCAAAGTGTAAGACTTATTACGGTCCATACCTTCTAGAGCGGCCTTCATTTTTTTAGTCTTTTTCGCCATTGATTAGTCCTCCACTACTTCGATACCCATTGAGCGTGCAGAACCCGCAATGATGCGTGCGCCAGCGTCAAGGTCGTTTGCGTTCAAGTCTTCCATTTTCTTCTCAGCAATATCTTTACATTGTGAGTAGCGAATTTGACCGATGATGTCGCGGCCTGGAGCGCCAGAACCACTTTTCTTCTTAGTCGCTTGCTTAATGAAGTAACTTGCAGGAGGTGTTTTTGTTACGAAGTCGAATGAACGGTCTTCATATACAGTAATCACAACCGGTGTAGGAATGCCTTTAGCATCTTCTGTCTTAGCATTGAATGCCTTACAGAATTCCATGATGTTTACACCATGCTGACCCAAAGCCGGACCAACTGGTGGAGATGGGTTAGCTGCGCCACCCATAATCGTCAGGTTAATATAACCTGATACTTTTTTCTTTGCCATTGTCTTTCTCCTTTATCAATAGCATTGGAGACTTAAGCGTGGTGCGGCTTACCCATGGACTTTATATAAGGATAACAACCTACCACACTCAACTTGCGCCGGACACTAACGCCCAGCGTAACTTTTTGCAAGCTTTTTTCTATCAATGCCCGTTTCTTTATATATTGCCTGATATATTGCTTAAGATTTCTTGAGCAGCATTCGAAACAGAAGAAAATCATCACTCTCAATAACCATTAGTATACAAACTTTTGATATTACAGCCACCCCGCAACGCTTATTGAGTGCGACCTTCCACGGATTATAAATATTATTTTACAAAATAATTTGACATAGCACTTAAGTTTGTTTACATATCAAATCATGAAAACGATACCTAAATCAGTATTAGCACCTGTATTCGGCACTGCACTTTTCAGCAGCGCCGCTGTGCAAGCACAAGATAACACACCGCCAGAGGCTGAAACCGCGCCTACTGACGCTGTAACGCAGCCAGCAGGTTTAGAATATTACTCTGACTACGGTAAGCATACATTTGAGTTAGGTAATCTCTTCTCTCTTAAAAGCATACGTTCGGCGACGAATGATTATCTTAAAGAATATACCGCTGGCATCATACTGAATGCTGTAAAGATCGCAGAATCTCATACAGGCAAACTCATGAGCTTGGATTTGATTAAACAGTGCGTAGAGGGTGACACAACCCCTTTTACAGCAAACAACCTTAGCGCCGATCAGCGAACAGCGTTAGCTCAGTTTGTTCTTGAAAGGCTCCAAGAGACCGCAAATTCATGCTCTGAAGAAGTGTTAGGGGAAGGAAATTCTTGCGCCGCTTTTAACGGGCAGGCACGCAATGCAGCACGAGCACAAGAAATTCTACAGGGACATGACGGGAACGTACTTTTGAAAGCGAATTTAAGCGGCCTTGATAAGATCATTGACGACCTTGAATTTAACGACAAATTCCCGAAGGATAAGCTTGGTGAAGGTTTAATACCAATATTAAACTCAGGCGAAACATATAGTGAGAACGGAAGAAATGGTTTATTTTCTATCCTAAATAAGGACGAATTTGCACACGCTTTGGGTAACTTCAATGTTGAGCTTGAAGACGGTATATTATCGTTTAGACAAGAGTCCTTTGACGCGCCCTACGAGGGAAGTGAATTCCTAAGTATGAGCGAGGCTCTTAGTGCTGCAACACTAGAGATGTACAAAAGCAACTGGAAGCAAGCTTTTTATGCTGTAACTTCTCAATATTGCTCAGATTCATGGAAAGAAAACTCTATTCCAATCAATATCTCATTTAAACTTGATCCCGCATCAAAGAACTCACCAGCTTCCCTGACAGTGGTTGAGCCTTAGGCACTAAGCTGCGCTAAAAACTTCTCACAACACAAAAAAATGTAATCCATTTAATCGAAATGGATTACATATATTCATTATACAGCTGTAAGTGCTTAGTATATCTTCAGCTTCACGAGAGAAGAGTTACGCGATCCACCAAAGCGCTTATAAGGGCTTAAACCTTCTCAACCTGTGCGTATTCAAGTTCAACCGGTGTTGCACGGCCAAAGATAGAAACAGACACTTTGAGCTTTGCTTTTTCTTCGTCGACTTCTTCTACGATACCGTTGAAAGACGCGAATGGACCGTCTGTCACTTTGATCTCTTCGCCGACATCGTAAACAACAGATGGACGTGGACGGTCGATACCTTCTTGAACTTGCTTCAAGATACGCTGTGCTTCACGTTCAGTGATTGGCACAGGCTTGTTACCGCCAGCACCCAAAAAGCCTGAGACTTTTGGTGTGTCTTTGATCAAGTGCCATACATTGTCATCCATATCTAGCTTTGCCAGCACATAACCCGGGAAGAATTTACGCTCAGCATTTACGCGCTGACCACGCTTCACTTCGACAACTTCTTCTGTTGGGACAAGAATTTCTTCTACTTTTTCAGCCAAGCCTTGCTTTTCAGCTTTTTCCTTGATCGTTTCGGCGACTTTCGCTTCAAAACCTGAATAGACGTGAAGAACGTACCATTTTGCTGCTGACATTGTTTTATTCCTTATATTGCTCTTTATCTGAAAGACTTAAATTATAATAACTACAAACCTAAACTCAAAATCAAGCCAACGCCCCAAGCGATGATTTGATCTGCGAAATATAAAAACATAGAGGCTATAAACACCATCGCGAAAACTGCGATTGTTGAGACTGTTGTCTCGTGACGTGTTGGCCATGTGACTTTTTTAGCTTCACTGCGAACTTGCTTTAAAAATGCGATTGGACTTGCCATGTGCCTTGCCTATTCCTTAATTATTATCTGCGCATTAGCGCTTTTCCCTTTAGTTTCGAACATTGCTCGTGTCTGCGCTTGGCAGTGGTTTCGAGCTAGAATATTCAAGGGAATATAATTCTTCTATAACATTCGTTATGAAATGTGAAGCAATTTTTTAAGAGCTGTGGTTTTTATAACTGACCGCTAAATCTGATCGGTGCCTCACAAGGACTTTGCACATTCACCGCCTCGTTATAAGCCTTAGAGATCTTAGCAGCATCAAGCGCCGGTAGAGAGCGAAGCGAAGCATTTTTCGCTTTAGCATCGACCACATCATATAAGATTTCTTGCACTTGTTTCATCGATCCCGTGGCTTGCACAGCGCTCAAGCCATAAGCTTTAAGCTTTGCAGGAATTTCAGCAACAAAATCCCCCGCTTCCTCATGCGCCTGTCGCATCCAGCTTTTATAGAGCGTGCAGAGATATTTCTCACGCGCAGAGATAACCTGGAACTCATCATCTTTGCGCATGCGCGTATAGCATGCGCCGCAATCATCTAAACCGGCTTTATAAAAACCATCAGAGAATTTCTCCATCTCGCAGACCGCTTGCGTGAAACGCTCTAAAGCGCTAGCGCCGCCGAGCGCCTTTGCGATATCATAAGGATATGCGCTTTTACCGCATTTATAGCTGTAACCTTCATGGGGCGGCTTGAGATAATCAGGCAAAGACGGCGTTTCTTGTGGTTTATTTACCCCCTTCACCCGCGCAATAACATGCTCCAGCCCCTTCTTACCCAACATAGCAGCCGTTGCGATATCGCTGCGCTTTGGATTAGCGTAACCCGCTTTTTTTAGCGCTTTTTCACTCGCAGCCATAAGCGGCGGCAAATCAGCAGCAGCGATAAAGTCTTTTTCCTTTTCAAGCTCACTTTCCATGATCGCACGCGCTTTCAGCTTGCTATCTGCGGTTTTTGGCACAGCGCCAAGCCCGCCTGTCAGGTAATTTTTCACCGCTGCCGTCATATTCTCATATGGCTCTTTGCCTAGATTGCGGTAAATCACCTCAAAGGCTGCTGCTTCAGTGAGCATTTTTTGATATGGCGTCACACTCACCGGATGACCGAGATGCGCTTTCACCTCATCTTCCATCTCGCACAGGGCGATAAACGCGCCTTCTTCATCATCGGTTTTTAGCGCTGCCATCAGATTAGGCAGCATGCCATTAATACCTTTCACCGTTGATGTAGCCCCGCCAGCCATACCTGCTTTATACAGCGCATCATATAAGCGCTTACTGTAACGTGTTTCCGCATTTCGGTATCTAAAGCGCAATTCATAAATAGCCTTATAGTCTTGCTCTTCATTTTCAGGTTTATATTGAGGGGCACGCTTTCTCACCGCTTCGGAAGGGTGATTGGCAATCATATCATAAATACGCGCTGCGCTTGGTTGCGCGGTTCCCTCAGCCAGCGGCGCTGGCAGCACATCCAGCGCTAAATCTGCGCCCGCCTCCACAGCCGCTTCAATTCCTGCAAGATAAATCGCATAGGCTAGGCCGTGATTATTGTGGGAATGCAGCGTTATTTCCTCACCCTCAAAACGCTCAGCGATTGCGCCCACCAGCGCATAGATCATATCAGGCTCAGCCTTACCATTGGCGTTTTTGATATAGATTCCGCTATCGGCCATCGGCGCTTGTCTCTCTAAGGCTTCAAGACAGCTTTCAACAGTGATATTGGGGTTATATTCTACACAGATCACTTTAGGGGCTATAATGTCATGCCCTTGAGCGCGCGCATTTTTGACCGCCTTAAAAACGCCTTCTTGCATGCGCTCATCATTTAATCCGTGAAAATTGGTAATTTCTTTAAGGCCACGCTGCGCCATTTCTAAAACAATCGCATCAATGACATCTTGCGGATTACGATCATAGCCCATTACACAATCGCCCCTAAATAGAGCCGTGGCAGGTGGGCCATCCTCTTTAAAAGCACCTAAAAGCTTTGTATTTTGCGCCCATTCATCTCGCCCCTTATCAACAAAAAGCGCCATGAATGTGCCACCCGCAGCTTGCACACTATCATAGCCAGCCTCTTTAATATTGGGCAGCATCGCCAGCATTTCATTTGCTGTAGGGTTTGTCCCTAGATTTGACTGTACACCATCACGAAAAACATTATTGAACTTGATAGGCTGCATGCCGTAAACCCCTATTTACCTGATATTTGTGCCATGCAACAATTATAGCATAAAGCCTTAAAAAACAGAAATAAGTTATGATTTTGTAGGCATCCTCGCAGGAGGAAATCGAAGAAACCCTCCCCTTACGCACCTATTTTTGAGGGCTAGATTTTATAGAGCATAATCAGCCTAGACAGCGTCATTTTTGAATGCTATTTTTCACTCATGATCGGTGAATTTATTAATTATTTCGGCAAAGAAATTACAGATAGTTCCAAGGAACTAAACAATGTCATTACTGGTGCATTCAACCTTGCCGTCACACCACTAGGCGGTCAAAATGCCTTGGGCGTGAACGCCGATGCGCCTTCTATCAAGCCACGCGCACTGACTTTTTAACGGCACTTCATAGTGTTAACCACAGCCGATTTTAGCCACTTATCCACAAACATATCAACATTTTAGCCGATATGCTCCATCACGATCAAACAGGCTCATGAAGCTATAAAGGAAGGCAGAGTGAGCAGCTAAGCCCTTTAAGCCTGCCAGCGTAGGATCGGGTTACGAGCCGCTTTAACCTCATCAAGGCGACGGCGCGGCGTGCTTTCAGGCATTGCGTGATATTTATCCTCAGCATCGCCAGCATCAATTTCTTCAGCAATTTCCTTCATCACGGTGATAAAACGATCAAGACTGTCTTTACTTTCTGTCTCGGTCGGCTCGATCAACATCGTACCAGGCAGCACAAGCGGGAAGTACACCGTCATTGGATGGAAGCCACGCTCTACTAGCATCTTGGCAATATCTAGGGTCTGCACACCCTTTTCTTTTTGACGCTTATCGGTTAAGAGCGCTTCATGCATACAGGGGCCGTTTTCAGCAAAAGGCGCATGATAATGGCTTTCCAAGCTTCGCAAGATGTAATTGGCATTGAGCACAGCATCCTCGCTCACTTGCTTTAAGCCATCTTTACCGTGGCTAAGCATATAGCTAAGCGCACGGACATGCATGCCGAACTGCCCTTGAAATCCTTTGAGCACGCCTAATGTCGTTGGGCGATCACTCTCGGTTTCCAGCTTATATTCACCATCTTGCTCAATGACGATCGGCACTGGCAAATAAGACTTAAGCTCATCACAGCAGCAGATTGGGCCTGAACCTGGACCGCCGCCACCATGCGGGGTTGAGAAGGTTTTATGCAGATTGATATGCATCACATCAACGCCGAAATCACCTGGGCGGATTTTACCGACGATCGCATTGAAATTCGCGCCATCCATATAGAAATAGCCGCCTGCTTCATGCAAAAGATCCGCCATTTCCTTGATGTCTTTTTCGAAAAGCCCGCAAGTATTTGGATTTGTCACCATCATCCCTGCGATATCAGCGCCTTTATCATCGGTTTTATAAAGCGCCTCTTTAAACGCTTCAAGGCTGAGCATACCGCCGCTTTCTTTGGTCGGGATATTGCGCACTTCATAGCCGCACATCGCCGCTGTGGCTGGGTTTGTGCCATGCGCGGAATCAGGGGTCAGGATAATCTTACGCGCGCCTTGGCCTTTGAGTTCATGCGCGCGGCGGATCGTCATAATTCCTGCTAACTCGCCATGTGCGCCCGCTGCCGGGCTTAGGCACACCCCCGGCAAGCCTGTAAGCTCGCTCAGCCAGTTTTGAAGTTCATACATCACACCCAGCGCGCCCTGCACTGTAGAGGCTGGCTGCATGGGGTGAATAGAGGCAAATCCTTTTAAACGCGCGAGCTTTTCATTTAAGCGCGGATTATGCTTCATCGTACAGGATCCAAGCGGGAAGAAGCCATGATCGATGGAATAGTTCCACGTACTCATACGCACAAAATGTCTCAGCGCTTGTGGCTCAGAGACTTGCGGCAAACCGATCTCTTCGCGCTCTTTCGCGCCTGTACGTAGCTTTATCCCTTCAGGCTTAGGCAGGTCGACCCCTGAATGATCCGAGCGCTCCTTTTCCCAAAGCAGATTTTCCTCATAATGAAGACCGCGATTTCCATCAGCACTCGCTTTATATGCATCCATATCCAAGACCTTTTTCTCTATACTCATTTATAGTAACTCCCTTAAAGCAGCTTTATGGATGGCGTGAAGATTTTGCGAAGGCAAAGCGCTCACATCAACCCACCCTGATTTGAGCGCATCTTCAGGCGTACGCTCGCCCTCAAAATAGAGCTGCTCAGCTACGCTTTGCTCTATACGCCAATATGTTTGATCGTAATCCCAGAATTCCTTTTCAAAGTCCGCATAGAATTTAGCTTGCTGCGTAAAGCTCTTCTCAGGTGCTAAATGCGTACAGCATAGTGCGGCTTCTTCTTCAATTTCACGGATGAGCGCTTGCTCGGTATTTTCACCTTGCTCTATACCACCGCCCGGAAGCTCCGGCAGATCAGGCGCGTATTTCGGCCAGCTTAGCAAAATCTTCCCATAGGCTATTATCACAGCGAAAGCACCAGCACGCGGACGAATAACAGCGCCTTGTTGCGGCACATGCTGTTTTCCCCATCGATCTGTATAGGCTAACCCTGTCATTTCATATTCTTTACTCAAGGGCTTTTTGCAATCACGAAACATGAAAAAGCCCGCGTATTAAAATCTTAATTGATTTCAATATCATCGGGCTTTAGGGGTGAGAGAGTCAATTGAGAAAAGATGTTTTCCCCATATGAGTCTCCCTGTAAAAGAGAGGCTTTAACCTTTATTTGAGCGCTTTAACCTCTTCAACCAATAGCGATGTTTCCGCACGCTTACGATAGTCTGCATCCAGATAAGCGTAAGTCACAGTACCATGCTGATCGATTACATAGGCCGCGGCGATTGGCATCTTATTGCTGTCATCGCCATTTTTCTCGTGAATATCAAAAGCATCCTCATAATATTTCGCAATCTTCGGCGGCAAGGTATATACAACGCCATATTCCTCAGCAACAACACTCCCCTCATCGCTTAGGACATGAAATTCAAGATTGAGGCGATCTTGCAAGCTCCAGCCATTATCAGGCTTTTCAGGGCTAATCGCCACAACTTGCGCGCCTGCCTCTTTGAACTCTTCGATATGAGACTGAATATCTTCTAGCTGGATATTACAATATGGACACCACTCGCCGCGATACCAAATCATCACAACCGGCCCAGACGCCAGCAAGCTTTCCAGCTCGACCTTTTCTCCCGCTGCATTTGGCAAGGTAAAGTTCGGCGCTTTATCACCAATATTAAGCGCAGCTTCAAGTACGCCGCTTTGCTCAACCAAGCGAATACCTTCATCATAATCTTTACGCTTTTGCGGATCGGCTTTTGCAGAGAATGATTGCTTACGAGCGTCGAGTTTTTCTTCTAAAGTTTCGGCTTGAGAGAGGCTTGGCGCGAGAAAAAATGATACGCCAAGTAAAGCCATTAAAATTGCAGATTTCATAGATATCCCCTTTTTGAAATTTTCAGCTATGCTCAGCCATATTCGCGCCTCGCACCTAAAAAGTTTCGTATAGGGTTCGATATTTTTAAAATCTTTTACAAAATCGCTGATAATGCCGCGGTAAATGTTTCAATGTCATCTTCGCTGGTCATTTCAGTTGCCGCAACCAAGAGCTTATTACCTTCTAAAGGCAGCCCCGCAATCACGCCGGCATTGAGCAGTTTTTCTGAAATTTCCAAAGCATCTGAAGGTAGCTCAATTGTAAATTCATTGAAGAAGCTCTTATTCACAATGCTCACACCCTCAACAGCTTCCAATGCGTCGGCTAATTTACAGGCCGCCTCATGATTAAGCTTTGCGAGATTTTTAAACCCGTCCTCACCCAATAGAGACATGTGAACAGTGAAAGCCAGCGCACACAAACCTTGGTTCGTACAGATATTACTTGTAGCTTTATCACGGCGTATATGTTGTTCACGCGTTGAGAGCGTTAACACAAAACCGCGCTTACCATCCGCATCTTCGGTCATACCGCACAGACGCCCAGGCATTTGGCGCAAATATTTCTCACGGCAGGCAAAAAAGCCAAGATGCGGCCCGCCATAGCTCATCGGCAAGCCAATGCTTTGCGCTTCCCCGCAGACAATATCCGCTTCCACTGGCGCAGGCAAAAGGCCGAGCGAGATAATCTCATTCACCACCACAATTAACAGCGCGCCTGTTTCATCACAGATTTTACGCGCCTGTTCATATTGCTGGACATTGCCTTCAAAATCAGGGGATTGCAAAATATAGCATGCTGTCTGCGCATCAGGCTCACTATGTGCAATCTCGACATCATCGAAATTACTCATATAAGTTTTGAGTACAGCTTCGTAATCAGGATGAAGCTTATTGCCGATTGTAATCTTGCGGCGTTTAGTCACGCGTTGCGCCATGAGCGCAGCTTCAGCAACAGCTGTTGCGCCATCATAAAGCGAGGCATTGGCGACTTCTTGACCAGTTATCAACGCGACAAAGCTTTGAAACTCAAATAATGCCTGCAAAGTGCCTTGCGCGATTTCTGGCTGGTATGGCGTGTAGGCGGTAAGAAATTCAGAGCGCTGAATGATGTAATCAACCGTTGAAGGGACATGGTGAAAATATGTTCCAGCGCCTAAGAAAAAAGGCCCATCAGGGGCAGCCATATTTTGATTGGCATATGCGCCCATATGACGCTCCACCTCAAGCTCACCCATATGATCCGGCAGATCAAAGCTGTGGCCCATTTCGGATTTCGGCACATCTTTGTACAGATCCTCAACAGAGCTTACGCCGATGACATCGAGCATTTCTTTACGGGCATTTTTTGTTTGAGGGAGATAGCGCATATTAATCAACCGTTTTCAAATATTCGTCATAAGCCGCTTGATCCATAAGTTCATCAAGCTGGGATGGGTCACTCATTTTCACTTTAGCAATCCAACCACCATCTTCTAGCGGTGTTGAAAGTAGATCAAAATCACTTTCCAAGGCTTCGTTGGCTTCGACCACTTCACCATCTACAGGGGAGTAGACTTCTGCAGCTGTTTTAACAGATTCGACAACGGCAACATCATCGCCTTTACCAACGGCTTTTCCAATCTCCGGAAGCTCTACAAAGACGAGATCACCTAGCGCTTCACGCGCATATTTTGTGATACCGACCCAAGCCAGCTCTCCTTCAACATAGATACATTCGTGATCACGTGTGAATTTTAATTCAGCCATGGCGACTAACTCCCTCAGAAATAAATATAATTAATGAAATGAATTTGAGCAGATATTAGACGAAAGAGTCAATAATAGGGAAAAAGTTATCCCGCTTTATGCTGACCATAGACAATGTGCCAGCGTAGACGCCCGTTATATTCACGATCATAAAGCCTACACGCCATACGTAACGCCACGCCAATGCCATGGTAATCAGGGCGCGATTTATGCGCGCCAATCTCTTTCATATATTTCAAGAAATTAAGCGCGGAGCCATATTCAATCTCGTAGAACTCTTGCTTGATCATGTTGGGCGGGTTTTTAAACTCAAGCAGGCCATCCATCAAATCAAGAGAGCCAAGCATCGCGCGCCATTCTACAAAGCTCTTCACACCAGGCTGTGTGTAGAGAATAACCCCACCAGGCTTTAGGAGCTTTTCAAGCTTGCTCAGCGCGGCTTCACGATCTACAAACCACTGAAAAACCATATTGGCGACAATCACATCATATTGACGATCTTCGATGTCTGGCTGTTCACCATCCATGACGCGCCACTCAATATCGGCATGATCGATTTTGCGCTGCGCTGCCTTAATCATTTGAGGGGAAATATCGGTAATTGTTAAACGCGCCTCAGGGTAGCGTTTTACTAAATACTGGGTGAACAAGCCTGTTCCACAGCCAACTTCAAGAATATCATTGGCGTCATCTGGCATCATTTCCGTTAAGTTTTGCGCGGCAATAGCTTGCACATCTGCGGCGGCCTCATAATCATTAGCCGCACCGCCAAAATTATCCTTAACTTGTTGTGTCCAGTTCTGCATTACTCGAGTGTCTTTATAAATGACGCAATTATATTCGCACACCAACCAGCATGCGTTTGCGCTAGGTTATGCCCTCCATCTTGCTTGACGAATGCACCACCAAATTGTGCTTCAAGCGCTTTCAAAGGGACTATCTGATCTTGAGATCCAGCTATAGCGATAGCAGGCACGCTTAAATTTTGCAAGCTTTCTCGCGCATCCCAGCTCTGCAACCAGCTTAAACCCTGCGCTAAGCGCTGCTCATTATAATGCTCGGCAGGCTGCATGTTCGCCATATGGGAGAATTCAACCATCTGCTTCATAGCGTTGCGTTTCAATTTTAAACCCATTGCATTTAATACGCGGCGATCCGTAAATTCGTTAAAGCAAGTAAATCCGTTGATCGCCACCAGAGCGCTCATATGCTCTTTATGCTGTTTTAAAGCCCACATCGTCCCTAAGGAATGAGTCACGTACAGGGCTTTTTCGAATGGCGGGTCAATGCGCGTCGCCTGATCTGTAAAACCGAGATCAAGGCGCGCATACTGATTTTGCAGCGCGCCCGAATCTACACCTTCCATCTCAAGCATTTTCATTTCAGAGATTAACTCGTCCCAGTAAAAAGTGTCCCCACCCCAACCATGCACAAAAACAATTTTCATTTGCTCTTCCCCATCAAGATTCATACAGAATATATCTATGAGAATTTTAATTGATATTGGTGGTACTTATGCACGTTTTGCCCTCGCAAATAAAGAGGGCGGCTACACAAAGATGCGCAAATATGAGGCGGCGCTGCATGAGAGCTTTGAAGCGGCGCTTTCTTTATACCTCAAAGAAGAAGCGTTAGAGGAGCGCGGCAGCTTGCGCATTGCGATTGCCGGCTATATCGATCAGGATGTATGGAAGCTAACAAATAAGAATGAATGGGTCATTAGCCCCAAAGCGTTAGAGCAAGCTGGCTGGGACATCGAAGCGATCTTAAATGATTTCGAGGCCAATGTCTGGGCCATCCCTACTTTTACAGGTGAGGATATCAAAACGCTGCGCAGCAGCTCAGAGCCAGCATCTCCGCATAAATGCCTCGTTGGGCCGGGCACAGGTCTTGGCCTTGGCTATCTTCTTAAAGATAAAAATGATCATTATAGCGTCTTGCGCACACATGGCGGACACATGCCCGCTGCCATCATGAGCGATGAACAATGGATGGTCGCGCAAATCGTTAGCCGCAGTAAAGCGCGATCAAGCTGCCTTTCATTTGAAGAGCTGGTGAGTGGTTACGGGCTTTTAAATCTTTATAATGCATGCTGCCTTATGGATGGCGTTGAGCCAGCCTTTTCGCGTGTACGTGACCTACCCGCACATAAAGACACACCGCAAGTAAAGCGCGCACTGAAACTCTTTCACGAATTCTTCGGCCAATTTGCAGCCTCTATGGTGATTACAGGCCATGCTTATGGTGGGCTATATATTTGCGGCGGGGTGATTGAACGTTTGGATGAAATTGATCTATGGGATTTTTCAGCCTTTGAAAAAGCTTTTTCCATTCATAGCGTAGAGGCTGTCGCTCAAGATTTAGCGCGCACCCCTATCCATCACATCCTAGAACCCACCCCTGCCTTAAGAGGCTTGTCCCGCTATGCCTAAAGCCTACCTCACCATTGATGATAGCCCCTCGAAAGAAACCGAAAAGCTGGTTGATTTTTTAACAAGCAAAAAAATTCCAGCCCTGCTTTTTGTGCGCGGCGCATTTTTAGAGCGCAATCCACGCGCTATCGAATATGCGATCCAAAATGGCCTTATCATCGGCAATCATTCTTATGCGCACAAACCAGCAGGCGAGATGGAGCCGCAAGAATGGGCGGATGATTTAGAGCTATGCGATCACTTAATAGAAGCGGCCTATAGGCGCTGCGATCAAGAGCGCCCAGCAAAATATTATCGCTTCCCCTACATAGATCGCGGGGATGGTACAAAATCAGAGCAAATTGACGAAGCGCACCTCTCTTCAGATGCGCGCGTTGAGCAATTGCAGAATTACCTTCATAAAGAGCATTTCTACCAGCCCTTTAAACATATGCCGGCCAACTACCCGCGCCGCGCCCATGATTGTCTTTATACCTACACAGCGCGGGATTGGATGCTCAATGATAAGAATCGCGGCACGCAAACTATAAAGACTCGTGAGGCGTTAATAGCGCGCGCGGCTCAAGATGAGCGGCTCAAAGATGAAAAGCATAACCATATTCTTTTGCTGCATGATCAAGATGGCATGGTTGATGATGCGATTGCCTTGATAAATTATTTTTTAGAAAATGGCTTTGAGTTTCTTGATTTTTAATTTGCAACCCACTAACAGTATTGCTATTACTTTCGTCGATGTAATTTGTTCGCATGCCAGACGCAAGGAACGAAGCCTAGAAAATGCCTAGGCGAGTGACGCGGCAACAACGCATGAGAGCAAAAGACGAAAACATTGCGGGTGTAGTTCAATGGTAGAACGGCAGCCTTCCAAGCTGCATACGTGGGTTCGATTCCCATCACCCGCTCCAATCTCCCCTTGCTCCAAAATATTCTTCGTTAAATCACGAAAAACAGCTTTAAATCAAAAAAACCCGTTGACTTTGAGTCCCTACGATTCTAAATCAGACTGACATTTAGCTATCTGCCGCACGCGGCGAGGATTTAGCTATTGTTATGATGAACTCTAAAGACTAGAAGGATTAAACATGTCTAAGGAAAAATTTGAAAGAACCAAGCCGCATGCAAATATCGGCACAATTGGTCACGTTGACCATGGTAAGACGACATTGACAGCGGCGATTGCT
>MDSZ01145814.1_pt1 | contig 18678 bp, 16 predicted proteins | sample 811201 | NCBI WGS metagenome assembly MDSZ01 (sample SAMN05326647, study PRJNA326480) | marine metagenome | isolation source: seawater | place: Indian Ocean: North | collected 2010
CCTTATTCAGTAGGAGAAACAAGACCAATGAGAACTCCTGGGAGGAGAGAAATTGGCCATGGAGCATTAGCTGAGAGAGCAATAATTCCTGTACTGCCAGGTAAGGAAACATTCCCTTATGTACTTCGCGTCGTTAGTGAGGTTTTAAGTTCCAATGGATCTACTTCTATGGGGTCAGTTTGTGGCAGTACACTATCTTTATTAGATGCAGGTGTTCCTTTAAAAGCTCTTGTGAGTGGAACTGCTATGGGTTTAATCAAAGAAGGTGAAGAAGTAAGAATTCTTACTGATATACAAGGAATTGAAGATTTTTTAGGAGATATGGATTTCAAAGTTGCTGGTACAGAAAAAGGAATTACAGCATTACAAATGGATATGAAGATAACAGGATTACCAGTCTCTATTATTTGTGATGCTATAAAAAAAGCTCGTCCTGCAAGACTTCATATTTTAGAAAAGATGCAAGAGGCAATTGACAAGCCTCAAGAAACATTATCACCACACGCTCCCAGACTATTGAGTTTTAAAATTGACCCAGAACTTATTGGAACTGTAATTGGTCCTGGAGGGAGAACAATCAAGGGAATCACAGAAAGAACGAATACAAAAATAGATATAGAGGATGGGGGAATTGTTACAATTGCATCTCACGATGGAGCTGCAGCTGAAGAAGCACAAAAAATAATAGAGGGTCTTACTAGAAAAGTACATGAAGGTGAAATCTTCTCGGGTGTCGTAACTAGAATCATCCCAATAGGTGCTTTTGTGGAGATCCTACCTGGCAAAGAGGGCATGGTTCACATATCACAGCTATCTGAAGCAAGAGTTGATAGGGTTGAAGATGTTGTAAGGCAAGGTGACGAAGTTACAGTAAGAGTAAGGGAAATTGATAGTAGGGGTAGAATTAATCTCACTTTGAGAGGGGTTGGCCAGAATGGAGGGATGTCCTATCCAGAACCCACACCAACTCCAGTAGCCCCTTTAAGTTAAATCTAGAAAGGGTATAAATTATTCTTCTTGATTATTTCTTTAATTTCTGAACAAATTTTTCCATGTGTACGATGATCACTTGAGGCCACGATAATTCCTCCTTGTTGAAATTTAGAGCTCCCATAATTTAAGTCTTGATTATCTATATTTGTAATAGAACCTCCTGCAGCTTTTAGTATCGCTTCAGGAGCAGAGAAATCCCAATCCTTTGGTGAACTTTTCCCAGGTAAACTCAAACAAATATAAATATCACTTTCACCCCTCAAAATAGAGGTTATTTTACATCCAATACTTCCCATAATTTTTATTTCCTTGAAATTAATCTTATCTATTAAATTTTTTAAGATTTCATTATTGTGGTTCTTACTAGTAACTAAAATCATCTCTCGCAGACTTTTGTTTTTAGCAAGTTTATGATTAGTTTGTGACTTTTCTCTGTTTTCACACCAAACCTTTTCTGGAGAAGAAATCCATAATTCCTCTTTTTCTGGAACTAAAACGATTCCAATAAAAGGTTTATGCTTATAATTTAATGACAAATGCATTGCATAATTTCCTGTCCCCTGAATAAAATCTTTTGTCCCATCTAAAGGATCCAGTATCCATACCCAATCTGCATTTTTGTTAAATTCTTCAGAAGTAAGCTTTACATTTTCTTCGCTTAAAATTTCCCAATCAATATCAATATATTTTTCATTAATTTTCTGAATTATCATCTCATTTACTTTTAAATCAGCTATCGTTACTGGATTCTCTTCATTATCATTTTTTAGAATTTTGCTATTGTTCTTAGGATCTTTTAATATTTGAGAGTAATAAAGCAGAATATCTGATGCTTCCCAACTTAAGATTCTCAATTCCTGAATGAGATTATTTATTTCTAAACTAGATGGTAATTTAATCACTTAATGGATAATAATTCTTCATCTTCTCATAAAAGCAATGAACCTGAAAAGTATTTTTTATATGTAGTTGGGACCCCTATAGGTAACTTAAGTGATTTATCATCTAGGGCTATTCACATATTAAGTAACGTAGATCTAATTGCTTGCGAAGATACTAGGCAAACAAAAAAAATAATGAGTAAATTTCAATTTACAAATAAACTTATTAGTTTCAACAAGCATAATTCTTTTAATAAAATTCCCAAAATAATAAATGATCTCAACTCAGGAAAATCAATTGCTCTAGTAAGTGATGCTGGGATGCCAGGAATATGTGATCCAGGCGAAGAACTAATAAAAGAATCCAAAAAAAATGGAATAAAAATAATTTGCGTTCCAGGCCCATGCGCTGCTTTAACAGCTCTGGTATCAAGTGGTTTACCAACATCTAAATTTACATTCGAGGGTTTCCTTCCAAAAAAGAAAACTGAACGAGAAAAACTTCTTTTAGAAATAAGCAAAAATGAAAAAACTTCAATTTTATTTGAATCTCCAAATCGCTTAAAAAAATTATTAAATGAAATAAAAGAGTTTTGCGGTGGAGAAAGAGAAATAATCGTATCACGGGAATTGACAAAAAAATTTGAGGAACATATTGGAAATAATATTGACCAAGTAATCAAATATTTTGAAAGCAAAGAGGTCAAAGGAGAAATTACAATTGTCATAAAAGGATTAGACAAATCAAAACAAGCCTTAGAATTTAATAAAAACGAGCTAAAAAAAGAATTATGCGATCTAATAAATGCTGGATTAAAATTATCTGAAGCTTCCAAATACTTAGCTAAAAAGTACAAATTAAAGAAAAGCCTAATTTATAATATGTACGAAAACTAAGTAAATTTGAAAAATGTTTGGCATATTTAAAAAAGCTCTTTTTACATTTACCTTTAATCTTTCTTTATTTCTAATTTTAATAATAGGGATACAAAACAGTTCTAATTTCAGAAAAGTTAATTTAATAGTAAATGATACTATTAGCCTACCAATAAGTTTTATAGTTGGAATTAGTTTTATATGCGGTTCTCTAGCGGGTAGCCTTCTAACAATAAATTACAAAAAAATTAAAAAATAATTTTTATAGAGCTATTAATTTATCGGAACTGATTATTCGTGAGATACCTCTTGATATCAATGCAGGGGCAACTAATCTGAAAACTTCTGTATTAGGAACCTTAATTACTTTCTGTTCTTTCTTGCAAAAATTTTTTGCAATTTTAATATCTTCAAATATCTCTATCGTTTTTCTGTTTAAATCTTCTTCAGAGAGGAATTGCCATGCTGGAAAATCCTTTAAATATTTTATTTCTAGTTCAATATTTTTATCTACAACCATAAAAACAGTTTTTGGGAAATTCATTTCTGAAATAGGTGTTGATGATAAATCTTTTTGTTTTTCATTATCAATTTCGTAGTTCAAAGGAGGGATTTCCAAAAATGTCTCGTTTTGAGAGAATTCTCCATTAGAAATTTGATTTATAGTTTTCTCTTTTCTATGAATTAATTTCTTGTTCGATTTACTTTTAAGTATTAATTCTTTAAATTTATCCTCCCCAATTACTTGTTTTAAATTCCTCGTTATAGTTAATTTAGTAAAATTGAAATTTTTGGATAATTCCTCAATAGTTTGACCATTGATAAAATTATTGGCTATCTCTTCTTTTTGTTTATTAGAAAGTCTTTTGGCCAAAATCTAAATATTTGTTTGTAATAAAATCATAACAAAAAGATTCTTTTAGTTAAATTAATTCAAATTTATGAAAACTTTGAAAGTTATTATAATTGTTTAGTTTATAGTCTTTAGATATAATAATCTAGTGCTTCCTTAGCTCAGCTGGATAGAGCAACTGCCTTCTAAGCAGTGGGCCGCAGGTTCGAATCCTGCAGGAAGCGTTTTTTGAGAAGATAAAGTTTATGGTATTTGCAATGAATAATAAATCATTAAAATATAGGTTAAGTAAATTAGGTCAAATTTTATTTTTTATAGGAATATTTTTTCTACCATCAACAATATTTATTGCTTCTTTATTTTTACTTCCAGCCGCAATCTTAAGCACATTTTTAAATAAAAAAGATTACTTGAAAGATAATTGGAATAATTTGTTCTTAACTTGTGGTGCATTAATGATTTTAACAGTATTGCTCCAAGTTTACGTTTTAAAAAATTTATATTTTGATATTTGGGATTCAAATTTATCCCTCATTGGTCTAGCCAATTGGATACCTTACTTCTGGCTTTTTTGGAGTTTTCAACCATATTTAAAAGACCAAAAGAAGAGAAAAAATTCATCTTTAGTCGCCATAAGCGGTACTTTGCCTTTACTCATTAGTGGATTTGGGCAATATTTTTTTGATTGGAATGGTCCTTGGAGTACTTTAAATGGACTAATAATTTGGTTTCAAAAACCATTAAGCCAAAATGATGGATTAACAGGTTTATTCAGCAATCCTAACTATACTGGATCTTGGTTATTATTCATTTGGCCATTTTGCATAGCATTTTTTTTAATAAAGACGCAAAACTACTTTAAAAAAACGATCGCAATATGTTTTTTAACCTCAGTTGGGACTGCGGCATTTTTAACTAATTCAAGGAATGCATGGGGGGGGCTTTTTATGACAGTTCCAATTATCCTGGGCACAGAGAGTTTTATATGGATTGGGTCAATTCTGATCATCATTTTTTTTATTATATCGATTTGTGTATTACCTGTTTTTGAAGGTGAACTTCAAAATTTCATAAGATTAATAATCCCTGAAAAAGTATGGCTAGAATTTTCAAAAAAAGGATTTGAATATCTAGATGTTACCAGAATGCAGATCTTTCTAAGCTCAATAAAGATTAGTATTTTAAGACCAATATTTGGAATAGGAGCTTCATCTTTTACCACTATATATTTATTGAGAAACGGTATTTGGAGAGGTCATTCACATAATTTAATTATTGAACTTTCAATAAGTTATGGAATACCTATTGCAATATTTTTAACCTCAATAATTCTTTGTTTACTTTTTAAATCTGGAAAATTATTATTTTTTAGTGAAGAAAAACATGATAATGATTTATTTGATAAAGCTTGGTGGGCATCAATTTTTATATTTTCAATTTCACAATTAGTGGATATCCAATATTTTGAAGGCAGAATTAGTATTTTTACTTGGATATTATTATCTGGAATTAAAAAAATTATCGACGAGAAAAACGAATACTCAACAATCAAACAAGTAAATAAGACCTAAATCTTTATGAGCACTTTAAAGAAAAATCCAATACTAATGAAGTTCACTTCATGCAAAGCTTTTGGTATTAATTATTTAACGACATATTTTTAAAAATCGTATAGTTAGTGATGTAACTCAAACAAAATTAGAAATTTTAGATTGAAAATTTATAAAAGTTTGTTTTTATTTAATTCCCATTTCCAACCATCTCTGCACATATCAGTTATTGATCTTTTAGGGGACCAATCTAATATTGAGGTTGCTTTTTTGTTGTTCGCCACTACAGAAGCCAAATCCCCTTCTCTTCTTGACACGAACTCATATGGTACTTTTACGTTATTTACTTCCTCAAAAGTACGTATCAATTCTAAAACAGTTGTTCCTTTTCCAGTTCCTAAATTTAAATTAAGAAGTTTAGATTCATTTCTTAACAGATGTTCCAGAGTTAATACATGCCCTTCAGCGAGATCATATACATGAATATAATCTCTAACTCCTGTTCCATCATTGGTATTCCAATCGTTTCCATAAACACTTAATCTTTTGTATCTCCCAATCGCAACACCTGTTATTAAGGGAAATATATTATTAGGCCTCTTACAAGGATCTTCGCCAATTATTGCAGATGGATGAGCACCTATTGGATTAAAATAACGGAGAGAAGATATTCTCCATTCTTTAGGATTACTTTTAAAAAGATCCTCTAACATTCTCTCTATTGAAGCTTTAGTATTTCCATATGGATTTACAGGATTAATAAAACTATTTTCATCGATTAAGTTATCATTTACTTTTCCGTAGATAGTGGCACTACTACTAAAAATAATGGTTTTACATAAATATCTATCCATGATTTTTAGTAAATTAATTGTTGAATAAAGATTAATGTCCCAATAATCTAGAGGTTTAATTAGGGATTCACTAACTGCTTTGAGCCCGGCTAAATGAATAACACCACTTATTGGTTTATTTTCTTGTATTGAATTTACAAATATATTTTCAACTAAATCTTTATTTCTTAAATCTCCCTCAACAAATTTAAAAGTGCCTTTAAATAATTCATTTTTTTTATTAATTAAACTTTGCAACCTCCTTATTGATGCTTTTGAGCTATTAACAAAAGAATCTAAAATTATAACCTCAAAACCCTTTTCAAGTAGGACCAAGGCAGTATGACTACCTATAAAACCTGCGCCCCCTGTCAATAGAATTCTATCCATTCTCAATCTATGATTTTTTGATTACTATACTATATGAGTCTCAATTATCTTTACTCCAATCAACAAAATCAACCTTCAGTATTCAAAATTTATTAATTAGAATTTTACAATTATTTTATTTAAATTATATTTTTACTAAGGTGTTTATTAATCAAAGATTTTAATTTGAAAGTATTTATAAATTCAAATGATATCTTTAATATTACAATACACAAAATAAATTTTTAAAATAAATGGTTAAGCAAATAAGAAATATTTGTTGTATCGGAGCTGGTTATGTTGGCGGACCTACAATGGCTGTTATGGCAGATAGATGCCCAAGTATTCAATTTAATGTGGTTGATATTAGTCAAGAAAGAATTAAAGCTTGGAATAGTTCAAACTTAGATTTATTACCAATTTATGAACCTTGTCTAGATGAAATAGTTGGGAGAAGAAGAAATAAAAATCTTTTTTTCTCTACCGACTTAGAGAATAATATATCTCAGGCAGATATGATTTTCATATCTGTTAATACTCCAACAAAAACAAAAGGACTAGGCGCTGGGCAAGCAAGCGATCTGAAATGGGTTGAAGTTTGTGCAAGGCAAGTAGCTAAATTTGCAAAAGGGTACACAATAGTTGTCGAAAAAAGCACTCTTCCGGTAAAAACAGCTGAAGTTATTAAAAATATCCTAGATGCAGCCGAATTAAATTCTGAGAAAGACAATTTAAAATTTGATGTTTTATCCAATCCAGAATTTCTAGCTGAAGGGACAGCAATCAAAGATCTAGAGTCACCTGATCGAGTGTTAATTGGAGGTGATGATAAAGAGGCAATTTTATCCTTAAGTAAGATCTATAGCAATTGGGTTCCAAAGAATAAAATATTACATACAAATATTTGGAGTAGTGAGCTTGCAAAATTAACAGCCAATGCATTTTTAGCTCAACGAATAAGTTCAATTAATTCTATAGGAGCTCTATGCGAAGCCACTGGAGCGGACGTAAGAGAAGTAGCAAGAGCTATTGGCTCTGATAGTCGCATAGGCTCAAAATTTCTTGACTCTGGTCCTGGTTTTGGTGGTAGTTGCTTTAAAAAAGACATCTTAAATCTTGTCTATCTTTCTAATTACTTTGGTTTGCCTGAAGTAGCAAATTTTTGGGAAGGCATAGTGAAATTAAATAGCTGGCATCAACACCGAATATCATCACTAGTTATAAAAAAACTTTTTGGGACAGTTTCCGGAAAAAAAATATGCATTTTAGGATTCTCTTTCAAAGCAAATACTAATGACACTAGAGAATCTGCTGCAATTAATATTTGTAATGATCTTCTTGAGGAAGGTGCTGTACTATTTATTCATGATCCAAAAGTAAAGGCAAAACAAATAGAAATTGATTTAGGTAGAAAAGAAAATAAATATATCAAAAAATCTAAAGATATTAATTACTCTAATTTTGATGGTAATTGGTGTTCAACGCAAAATATTCTTACCGATTGCGAAGGAGCTGACGCTGTAATTGTCTTAACGGAATGGTATGAATATAGTGAATTGAACTGGTTAGAAATATCAAACAAGCTCAGAAAACCAGCTTGGGTTTTTGATGCAAGATCTATAATACCTCTCGAGAAAATAAAGGGTCTCAACTTTAATTTCTGGAGAATAGGAGATGGTTCTAATAACTAGGAATTAAGATAATTATCTAGTGATATTGTGATAAAAATCAAAAGATTTTTTTCTTTGAGGACTTGAGATCACAAAGTTCAGTAAGTACGAATTGCACATATTACAAATATAAATATTAATTTTTTTATAAAAGATTTCTAAAAAGGAAATATCAAAATTCCATATAAAATTTTTCTAAAAAAATTTATTAGTTCAAAATTTATTTAATTTTTTAATTAATGTAATAATCAGATTCAAAATAACCTTTAAACCAATTTGCAAAATGATAGATACCCTCTTCAAAAGATATTGCTGGTTCATAATTTATCCATTTATTTAAAAAACTTACATCAGCAAAAGTTGATTTAACATCTCCCGGTTGCATAGGCTGCATTTTTTTTATTGCTTTTAATCCTAATTCAGATTCCAATATTTCAATAAATTTCAATAAATTAATTGGATTATTACTACCCACATTAAAAATCCTATGAGGGGCAAAAGAAGTAGATATTTCTGGCTCTTTCTCATAAAAATTTTTATTTGGAGTTGGGTTTTTTAAACAGCATCTATATATGGCTTCTACTACATCCGATATGTAGGTGAAATCCCTAGACATATCACCATTATTAAAAACATCTATCGGTTTTTTTCTAAGAATTGAATCCGCAAATATCATTGGTGCCATATCAGGCCGTCCAAAAGGACCATAAACAGTAAAAAACCTTAGTCCTGTTGATGGAATTTGATAAAGATGACTATAAGAGTGGGCTAACATTTCGTTAGATTTTTTTGTTGCTGCATATAAACTTATTGGATGATCGACGGTATGATTTTCATTAAAAGGCATATTTCTATTCCCACCGTAAACGGAACTACTAGAAGCGTATATTAAATGTCCAACTTTATAGTTTCTGCATCCTTCCAATATATTTAAAAATCCTAATAGGTTACTTTCTATATATGTATGCGGATTTTCTAAAGAATATCTAACTCCAGCTTGGGCTGCCAAATTAACAACTAAATCAGGATGATATTTTTCAAAAATTTCATTTATTTTGGTTTTATCTTTTAAATCTACCTTAAAAAATATAAATGATTTATTTACATCTTTCTGATTTATAATCTCAATTCTTTTTTGTTTCAAAAGTGGATTATAGTAGGTATTTATATTATCAATTCCAATAATTTGAATATTTTGTTCTTCTAAAAGCCTTTCAACAAATGCGTATCCAATAAATCCTGCCACCCCAGTAACAAGAATTTTTTTGTATTTTAAACTCATTCTTTCTAACAAATTATTATGTAAAATTTTTATAATTTCATTTTTACTATAACTTAGAGTTAAAAAGATCAATAATTTATTTTATTAATTTAATGAAGAAAAAATTTAAAAGTTTAAATAATTTTTATTTATTTTATTAAAAAAAATTATATAAATATACGACTCATTTATTTAATTTATTCTATGTATGAATTGATAAATGTAAGGATATAATTTTTAAATTATTAGACCAAATACTAATTTTAGATTAAATTAAAGTTTTGTTATCCCCAATTTTTTTCAAACAATGAAAAAGAAAATTTCATTAGATGATCGGATATTCATAGCTGGATCCAATGGGATGGCTGGAAGAGCAATTCATAAAAGTTTAAAAAAAGCAGGCTATGGATCAATCAAGCAAAATGGTGCAATTTTAACTCCTACAAGACAGGATCTAGACTTACTAAAAATTGACGAAGTTGAAAAATGGTTTGCTTACAATAAACCAAGCGTGGTAATAATAGCTGCAGCAAAAGTAGGAGGTATATTAGCAAATGCCTCTTATCCAACGGAGTTTCTTTTAGATAATTTAAAAATTCAAATTAACATTATTGAGACTTCATGGAAGTATAAAGTTAAAAGACTATTGTTTCTTGGGAGTAGTTGTATTTATCCTAAATTTGCGAAACAACCAATAAAAGAAGATGAACTTCTTTCTGGAAAACTAGAAAAAACTAATGAATGCTACGCCATTGCAAAGATAGCAGGGATTAAATTATGCGAGGCATTAAGAGATCAGTATGGTTTTGATGCAATTTCTCTAATGCCTACAAATCTTTATGGTGAAGGTGATAATTATGATATTAAAAATGGCCATGTGATGGCATCTTTAATAAAAAAATTTTATATTAATTCAAAGGAAATGATAAATACTGTTGAATGTTGGGGTACAGGTTCTCCATCTCGAGAATTTCTACATGTCGAAGATCTAGGGGATGCTGTTACTTTTGCATTAGAAAACTGGGACCCTAATTCACCAAATGCTCCTAGAAGTAATAATGGCAAACCATTATATATTCTAAATGTTGGGACAGGAGAGGAAATAAAAATAAAAGATCTCGCCGAAAAAATATCATATTTAGTTAATTTTAAAGGAAAAATAGTTTGGGATACCAGTAAACCAGATGGGACTCCAAAGAAAAAATTAAATATTGACAGAATGACTAATCTTGGATGGAAAGCCAAAATTTCTTTAGAGGAAGGTATAGTTAAAACTCTAAAATCTTTAAAAAATGAAAATTTTTTTTAAATTATTTCCTAAGAAGTAAATAAATTAAAAACTTAAAAAACTTATCTTTGACAATTATTTAAATTTTTTTTTATAAAAATTTTATATATAAAAAACTGGAAAGAAAAATAAACAGTTAAAAAAATTTAATTATTAGTAAAGGATATAAAATAGTAGGTGTATAGTTTCAATATAAACTAACTAAAGATTTGGTATTTAATTTTGTAAATTTTATATGAACTCTAGTAATGTAATACCAATTATTATGTGTGGAGGATCTGGTACTCGACTTTGGCCTTTATCAAGAGAGAGTTTCCCAAAACAATTTATAGCAATTGGGGCTGACCAGAATAAGTCACTTTTACAAAAAACTCAATTGAGAATTTCAAATATAGATAATATTGGCCACCCAATCTTAGTTTGCAACGAAGTTCATAGGTTCATAGTTGCTGAACAAATCAGAGAAATTAATATCAAGAATTACACCATTTTATTAGAGCCATTAGCAAGGAATACAGCTGCTGCTATAACTGTTGCAGCTTTAAAAGCTATAGAACAAGAAGATAATCCTACCTTACTTGTTCTTGCATCTGATCATGAGATTAAAAATGATGAATTTTTTGTAAAAGCTATTGAAGCTGGTACTAGTTATGCAGAAAAAGATAGATTAGTAACATATGGTATTTTACCAACATCGCCAGAAACTGGATATGGATATATCAGAGCAAAAAGACCTTTGTCTAGTTCTAAATTAAATGGTGAAGAAATAGATCAGTTTTTAGAGAAACCCAATCTTGAAGATGCTAAAAACTTCGTAAAAGATAAAAGTTTTTCATGGAATAGTGGGATTTTTATGTTTAAAGCAAAGACATTATTAAATGAAATTAAAAAGTTTGAGCCAGATCTATATAAAAATTGCAAGGAATCAATAGCAAAAAGTATTAAAGATTTAGATTTTGAAAGGTTAGACAAATTTTCATTTGAAAAATGTCCAAATATTTCTTTTGATGTGGCTGTAATGGAAAAGACTAATAAAGGAACTGTTATCCCATTGGATTGTGGATGGAACGATATTGGTTGCTGGAAAGCAGTTTGGGAAAATTCTAAAAAAGATGAAGATGGGAACCATATAAGAGGCAATGTAATTTCTGAGAAAGCGAGAAATTGTTATTTAAGAAGTGAGAACAAACTTCTTGTTGGTATTGGAATTAATAATCTAATTGTTGTTGATACGAATGATGCAATTCTAGTTTCTAATAAAAATGAATCTCAAATGGTTAAAAATATTGTCCAAAAATTAAAAGCGAAAAATATAAATGAGGGACAAAAGCATAGTACGATATTTAGGCCCTGGGGAAATTACCAAACTATTATTAATAAGTTGAGATGGCAAGTAAAATTAATTCATGTAAAGCCTGGGGAAAAGTTATCACTCCAGATGCATCATCATAGATCTGAGCACTGGGTGGTAGTAGACGGGACTGCCAAAGTAGAATTAGAAAATAAAACAAGTTTTCTGACTGAAAATGAGAGCATTTATATACCATTAGGCTCAAAACACAGACTAAGTAATCCAGGGAAAATAGAGCTTATTTTAATTGAAGTTCAAAGCGGCTCATATGTTGGAGAGGATGATATTGTCAGGTTTGAAGATAAATATGGTCGGCTTAAGTAAATATTTCAAGACAAAATCTTGAGAATTGTGAGGAATAAAATAATATTATCTATATTTTTTTGTTCCCAATTCAATAATTCCTAAGCTTATTTAGTACTTTTTAAATCATCATGTATAAAAAAATAAATAATTGCTTTTATTTTTTCTAGAGAAAATTGCTCAATAAATTTTATTTCTTCAACAGCAATTTTTTAAAAAATAGGTTTAAAGAATTAAACATAAATTTCATATTTTCAAAATCTGAAATTATATTCTTAATAAACAAACCATTTATAAGATCATCCTTCTTTGGAAAAGTTTTTTCTCTTTGAATTAATTTTATACCTTTAATCAATCTAATTTATGAAATTTTTTTCTTTGAAATATTTATAGAATAAACGAATAAATATACATTAACCACCTTATTAGAAAGTTAAAAATAAATTCACTTTTAATAATAGAATTGGTTCAAAGGCAGCTTTTATATTGCTTATTAGTTTTTATTTAATCTCTTAGAAGGATACTTTTGAGACTATATCTTCAATAGTTTCAATCAAAGAAAATTATGCTTATCCAAAAAAATAATCTTTAATATAAATTACCTTGATTTTAATTCTTCCTTACTCAAAAATATGGAAAATAATAAATATACAGGATGTAAAAGGAATAAGTTATAAGGAACATTAAATAGAAAAAGAAGAAGAGTTATCTTTACCCCAAGACTTCTTCGCAACAAATTAAAATATATAAGTGTTAAAGGAATACCATATATTGAAATTAAAGAGATGACACCTGACTCACTTAAGTATTGAGGTCTATAATTACTAAAAATTGAGCCGAAAATAAAAGATGATAAATCCATAGGAGATAATATGTTCTGCCAATCAACAAACCTACTAAAAAGACTATTAGAAGTCCTTAGATAAAGATCATTACTTAAAACTTCTGAAGCATTAGAAACATTACCTGTTATTAGAAGGGAAATATATGTAATCTTAGCCAAAAACAGATTTATAGCTTGTAATTGAGTAATAACTAAGGATACGAATACAACTAAGAATATAAAAAATAAATATAAATATTTTGTTTTAAATCTTGGGATTTTTATTTTAAAATTATTAAGGAAATCAGAAGATAAATTTATAAATAAATATAAAAATATTAATAAGAATCCTGCTATGGAATTACTTAAGATTATGGAATTAAAAGAAATTATTAACGTAAAGAATTTATAATAAACAGAAGAAATTTTATCTTTAATAGCATATATAAAAACCAAGCCACCAATAGTTGAAATAACTATTGGACCCCCAAAAAAACCAAAGAAACGATTGTAGTGTATTGTTGTCAATCCGGTCAAATTAGGTAAGATACCTGTAATATTCGCTGAGTATGAGAATTCAAATAAAAATAGAAAAAACAATCCTGCCATTAGAAGGATATTTGTTGTTTTAAAGGAAATTTTTTCAAGAAATTTCATATTTCTATTTGCTAATAAGCTTATAAGAGAAGCCGCAATTGCGAAACTTATAATAGTATTTCCTTCTCCTGGATTAACTCGATATAGATCAGAATCATTTATAAAATTAATTATCCCAACAAGTCCTGAATAAATAGTAAAAATATATTGGTAAATATTATTCTTAAAATTAAAATGAACAAAGCAAATTATAGCCACAACTAAGATAAACCTTATAACTGATGCCAATGGATAAGGAATTAAAAATCTAGAAAGATCATCATTAAGAGTATATCTTTGAGACCAATCTATTCCCCATAACCAATAGGAAAGCAGAAAAACAAAAGAAATTTTGAATAATTTATTCATATGATTGCGAATTCTCTATGCTCTGAAATTTGGTATTTTGAGTATCTAATTAAAAAACGCAAAAAAATACACCTTGCAATACATATTTCTAAAGTAATTAAAAAAAATATTGATGAAAAAAAAATGAAAGATATTTTATTGATTGGAATTTCATTTAACATTTTTAAAATTATTTTTTAATTATTTAAAATTTAAACTCATTATAACCCTAAGGTAAGTCCAGTAAAAATTCTTTTAATTTTTTAATTTTTAAATTAATTAGATTGGATAACGTGAACAAAGTTATTTGATTGAAAATTAATTAAAAATATTGTAAAATAATTATCTTGCAAAAAATTTTTTAATAAAATTTTTAATTTTTCATGGTAGATAAAGTTGCATTAATAACAGGTATAACAGGTCAAGATGGCAGCTACCTTGCAGAATTTCTTTTAAAAAAAAATTATGTGGTTCACGGTATAAAAAGAAGATCAAGCTCTTTTAATACTGAAAGGATTGACCACATCTATCAAGATCCTCATGATAGTCAGGCCAGATTTAAATTACATTATGGAGATCTAACAGATAGTTCAAATATAATAAGAATCATTCAAGAAACAAATCCTGATGAAATTTATAATCTTGCAGCTCAAAGTCATGTTGCAGTAAGTTTTGAATCTCCTGAATATACTGCAAACTGTGATGGATTAGGTACTCTAAGAATTCTTGAGGCAGTAAGATTACTTGGCTTAGGGAATAAGACAAAAATCTATCAAGCAAGCACAAGCGAATTATTTGGAAAAATCCAAGATTCCCCTCAAAAAGAAACAACACCTTTTTATCCAAGAAGTCCCTATGCAGCAGCAAAATTATATGCTTATTGGATCACCGTCAACTATAGAGAATCTTATAACTTATTTGCATGTAATGGTATTTTATTTAATCATGAAAGTCCGAGAAGAGGTGAGACATTCGTAACCAGAAAAATAACTAGAGGTCTTTCAAGGATTAATGCAGGACTTGAGAAATACTTATATCTTGGTAATTTAAATTCTTTAAGAGATTGGGGGCATGCAAAGGATTATGTAGAAATGCAATGGTTGATGCTACAACAAAAGTATCCAAAGGATTATGTAATAGCTACTGGGAGGCAAGAAAGCGTTAAAACTTTTATTGAATTAAGTGCTAAAAAATTAGGCTGGCAAAACTCCAAAGGAGATTCAATAATTTGGGAAGGAGAAGGAATAAATGAAATAGGTAGGCGAGCAGATTCAGGCGAAATTGTTATTAAAGTAGACCAACGATATTTTAGGCCAACTGAAGTAGATAGTTTAAAAGGAGATTATTCAAAGGCGGCAAGAGAACTAGGATGGGAGCCAAAATTAACCTTAGAAGATATTGTAGAAGAAATGGTAGATCACGATATGAATGAATCAAAAAAGGAGGCGCTATTAATTAATAAAGGATTTAATTATGAAAAAAAATATTAAAATTTCAAAATTTAACTAACATAATTTTTTAATAGATCAAACTTCGTAAATTGATCATAAAATAAGAACCTAAAAGTATGTCTTTCATTATTTTTCATTTCTTTAAAAGGAGTTCTTCTATGAATACCATTTGTAAATGTTAGAAGTATAGTATTCTCAGGAACAGTGAAAAATAATTCTTCGTTAACTGTAGGGTTATTAATTTCAAAAAGAGGATAGCGATATTTGGACCTCGTTTTAATACCATTTTTCACTTCTTTCAAGTAATTTTTATTTATTATGTGACTAAATGGTATGTATCCAAATGGTGCTTCACTCGAGGATACTTCTCGAGGAAAATAAAATATTTTTATCGCTGGAAGCCACCTATCAATGTGTTGAATGGTATTAATATCTCCTTTGTCTGATGAAATATTCAACAACTTTTGATAAACAGCATTAAATCTAGTAGATCTACCAAAAACATCCTTGGTAATTAGTTTAATATCGGAATCAAAAATCTTAAGATCTTGAATATCTATATTTGAATTAATACATTGAACGCCTTCTCCAAAATTAGTTTTATTTTCTACTAATGATTTAGAAGAATATATATATTTATTTTCTAGATATCTGAAAGTATCTTGATCTAAATAATTAGTAATGTATGAGCATCCATAAGTTTTGGCTTTAAAAATAATTTCATGAATATTATTTGCTTTTAATGTTTCAAGTTTTTGAGATTTATTTTTTTGATTTTCATAATTTTCTAATTCTATTGAATATTTATTTAAAAAAATATAATTAAACTTACCCGATGACTCAGTTATATGAACCCAAAATTTTAATCTTAAATTATTGTATAAAATAGACAAGTATTCATTAGGTGTGTTTTTAAATATTGAGGGGAAATTAAATAGCCAAAAAAATGGGAGTAATCTATATAATCTTCCAAAGATTCTTCTTAAATAATATTGTATATCAAGTCTTTTATTTATTAATTTGACCATATAAAATCTAATTCTAGCTTTTATAATAACCTAAATTTAAATTACTATACTTTTCAATAAAAATTTTTAATAGATAATTTAATAAAATTTTTTCAAAAATAATGTAAAATTACTTGGATATTACATTTTTTTTAATAATTGAATGTTTATAAGGATTTATATACCTTTAAAGAAAGAGTTGATTGTCTACAGATTAAAATTATTAATAAAATTTTTTGTTGAATTTTTAATAAAAATATGTTCCTTTAGTAATATTTTATTTTTTAAATGTATAAGAATAAATAGTAATCATAATTTTTCTGAAAAATATAGAAAATACAATAAAAAAGAAAATTTAAATTTATTTATTTTCAAATCGGGGACAATGGGTGATCACCTAATAATCATTAGTGTAATTCAATATTTAAGAAGCATTGGATTTAGTATTGATGCATTTATAGTATGTAGAAGAAAGTCGATATTTCCTGGCATAAAAACTTTTGGTGAAAAAAATAATATAAAGTTTGTTGATTATGTAAATTTTTTAAAAAACTTTCCAACTACAAAAAAAAATAGAATAGTTAATAATGTTTTTATTGATTCGGAACCAAACTTTAGAATAGGTTATTTATTTGGTCTGATAAAAAAAAGTGATTTTATTTCAACAAACTATGAAAATAATTTTGATTTTTTAATAGAAAAGTCATTTAAAAATATTTCTTTTTCAACTTTCAATGAAAATATGTCAGAGGGTGAATATATTCTAAATCTGATAAATAAATATCTCTACCAATCAGGAAGGTTTAATTTTAAAAATAAGAAAAACTATAAAGAATTCCTTATTAGCCCAAAAATTACAAAAGAAAAATTATTTGAGCCAAAATTTTTATACTTTAAAAAATTTTTATCTTCACTTGACTCTAATAAAGAAAATTTATATTTATATTATGGATGTTCAGGAAAAGCTTTACATCGTTTACCAAGTACAGAATGGTTAATGAGTTTTATTAAATTACTTAAAAATGAATTCAACATAGTTTTAGTAGGCGGGGAAAAAGAAAAAGAATTTTTTAGAAAATTTGATGCATCCTTTAATACAGATTTATTAGGAAAATTTTCTCTCTGTGATTGGGAAGTTATATTAAGCCACTCTAAATTTAAAATGCCACTATTATCATTTGATGGTGGTTTTACCCATCTTTTTGGTTTATATAGCAATAAAATATTCCAAGTTTTTGCAAGTAGTAATGGCAAAAAGTGGGGACACAGGTCATCTAAATCAAGAACTTATAATTGTTTAAAAGGTGGTTCACCTAACTATAAGCCATTTAAATTTAAAGTTCCTGAGAATTGCATGATAACTAATAAAGCATGGGAGAAAACCAACCCAGAGCTCATTGTGAGTCTTTTTAAAGATTGGTTTTTTGAAATTAAAAATAATTAAAGGACAATATACTATTATTTATTTTCAGTAAATACAAATTATTTTTTAAAAAACCTAATGTAGTATGATTAATGAACTACTTTAGAGCTCCTAAGATGAGAGTTATGACTAATGGATGTTTCGATATATTCCATATTGGACATCTACAGTTAATTAATTATTCAAAAGATCTTGGAGATGAATTATTTGTTGCAATAAATTCGGACAACTCAATTAAAAACCTTAAAGGTCAGAGTAGACCAATTATGAGCGAAAACTATAGACTTAATTTTATAAGAACTCTTTCCTGTGTTAGTCATGCTGAAATTTTTGATGAAACAGATTGTGCGGAATTAGTATATAAATGGAAACCTAATATTTACGTTAAATCTACTGATTATAATATCGATAGTCTTAATAAAAAAGAAAAGAAAGCTCTTCAAGATATTAAAGCGGATATTAAGTTTATGAAAATTACAGAGGATATTTCTACTTCAAAAATAATTTCAAAAATCAAAAATATTACTTAATTATGAATAAAAAAATAGCATTAGTGACAGGAGGACTTGGATTAATAGGTTCAACCCTTATAAAATTTATTAATCAGAATTATAAAAATTATGAAATAATTTGCGTCGACACATTAGACAACAATAAAAAATTTAAAAATATAGTGGGTCTAAATATTAAGGATTTTCTAAGTTTAGAAGATTTTTTAAAAAAACAATCTGAAATTATTAAACATGTTGATTATATTTATCA
>MDSZ01088338.1_pt1 | contig 18674 bp, 27 predicted proteins | sample 811201 | NCBI WGS metagenome assembly MDSZ01 (sample SAMN05326647, study PRJNA326480) | marine metagenome | isolation source: seawater | place: Indian Ocean: North | collected 2010
AAATGTTTAGCATTTGATAAGTCACTTGTAGCTGATTCAAATTATATAGATACTACTATTAGAGCTTTAATTAATGGAGAATCTTTTAATAATATTCGTCAAATTATAGCTGATGCCTATGTAAATGATTATGAAGGTTTGTTTAGTGCACTTTATAAAAGAGCTAGTGAATATGCTCCAGGCAAAGAAGGTACTATAGCTATTTTAATTAATGATCATCAATATAAGGCTAATTTTAGAATAGATAAAGAAATTAATATAATGAGTTTAATTCAACAAATAATAAATAATAAATAATTATGCAACAGAAAGTTCAACAACCCCCTATAGATTTAAAAAATACTACAGAAGTTAAAAATTCTGAAGATGGTATTTTATTCAAGCAAGGAGTAATTTTAAGAACAGTATCTAAATTTGTAATGGGTACAGATGAAGATGCCCTTTTACCTATACCAGTCTTTTATGATGCTAAAACAGGGAAAATTGTTACCTCTTCTATTCCTAAGGAACTTAGAGAAGATTTAAAAGACTATTTAATATAGTATATTGAAAAATATTTTTGATTGGTTAAAAGCTATTAATACTACTAAACCTCCAGTTAATTCATTTACTGATAAAGATTGGGAAGTTTGGAATAGTTATATGATTCATAGGTTCTTATCTATGAATCCTAATTTTATAGAAATTGTAAATGAAGTACAAAGTATTAATCCCCAAAATATGAAAGAGATTTATACTATCTATAAGGAATTTATCCCCAAAAATACAAAATGGAATAAATATATTAAACCTACTACTAAACAGTCAAATAAAGATTTAGTAAATATTATTAAAAATTATTTTGAATGTTCAAGTAGAGAAGCCATAGATTATATTTATCTATTGGATAAGCCAAAAATTAGTTGTATATTAACTAGTATTGGATTAGAAAAAAAAGAAATAAATAAATTAATTAAATAATATGAATTTACAAGTATATAAATTTTTGAAATCAGAAGCTGAAGCGGATAAAAATAAAGCTTTAGCTAGTATTGAATTACTAACTAACCATCCAGCAGGAATTGGTGATCATTCAACTAAAGATTACTGGGATAACTGTAATGAAGCTCTTAGTTTATTAGCATCTGCTGATGAAAGATTAGAAATATTAGAAAAATATTTTAATACTAAAGAGCAAGTTAATGGGTGATACTAGAAAAGCTTACGAAGATCTAATTAGTGAAAAGGAATTTGATAATTTAGTTGAAGAATCTAAATATCTTGAAATATCTTCTAAAATGAATAAAGGTACAGTTGTATCTGAGGCAGTAGAAACATTTGAAAATGAATATCCTGAATTATCAGAAGAATATAAAAGGATATCTGAAGAAATGTATGAAATGTTTGCACGTAAACATATGGATTATGGATTGAACAACATTGCTTTAGGTGGTGACTTAAGTAATTTAGATGATAAAAAATTTTCACTAACTGGTCTTTGTATTAGATTAACTGATAAAATTTCTAGATTAAAAAACCTTCTTATTAATGGTAAAAATTATGTAAAAGGAGAAGGTATGGAGGACACGTTTATTGATATAGCCAATTATGGTATAATAGGTTTATTAGTAGGACGTGATAAATGGAAAAAATAAGTTTTGCCTAAAAAAATCCCTAAAATTGTAAAGGAGATTAGAAATAATCCCCCTGAAGTAATTAACTTTACTTTTCAAAAGAATATATCTTTCTCACAGATGTCTATCTTTAGAAGTTGTGCCTATAGATGGAAATTACAGTATAAGGATAAGATAAAAAAATTCAATTCATCTATTCATACTGTATTTGGAACTGCAATCCATGAATCAATGCAGTATTATTTGGATTATGCTTATGATAAGTCATTTGCCGCTGCGGATAGAGATATTGATTTAGATGAAGATTTTCAACATAGGTTTATAAGCGAATATAAATCACAGTATAAAAAAAATAAAGAATTACATTTTTCTTCTGCTGAAGAAATGAGAGAATTTTATGAAGATGGAATTGCCATTTTAAATTGGTTTAAGAAAAAACGAAGTAGATATTTTAGTAAAAAAGGGTGGTATTTAGTTGGGTGTGAACTTCCTGTTACAGTTGCTCCAAACAAAATGTTAAATAATATTCTATATACAGGTTATTTAGATATTGTTCTTTATAATGAACATAATAATACTTTTAAAATTATAGATATTAAAACAAGTACTAAAGGATGGAATCAATATGATAAAAAGAACGAAGATAAGCATTTTCAATTAATACTATATAAACAATTTTTTTCTGAACAGTATAATATACCCTTAGAAAATATAGATATAGAATTTTTTATAGTAAAAAGGAAAGTATTAAGTTGGGATGATGATAAAATTATGTCACCTCATCAGGCTTATAGAGTACAAACTTTTTCCCCTCCTAGTGGAAAAGTAAAATTAAACAGAGCTAAGACTGCACTAATGGATTTTATTAATAGCTGTTTTAATTCTAGTGGGAAAATAAAAGAAATAAATTATCCAAAATCACCTTCTAAATGGAATTGTACATTTTGTCCTTATGGAGAAGATAAAGAATTATGTGGAGCAGGAGCGCATTTTGAATAATACTTATATATGTATAATAAACGTTTTAAATAATAAAGATTATGAGTACTAAAAAACCAATGACACTAACTAGTGTAAAAGTCAAAAGCGATTTATTCGAGAATTTTAAAATTGAATGTGTAAAGCGTAAATTTTCTTTTCAAAAACTTGCCGATCGGTCTTTGTTTTTGTATCTTACAGATGAAGATTTTCGTAAACAAATTACAAATCAAATTAATCTCGACTTATAAATCTTATGGACAAAGACTTTAATTACATTCCAAAAGAAGAAAGGAAAAAAATATTATTAATTTGTGATGATATTAGAGTACATTCTGGAGTTGCTACTGTTGCTAAAGAAATTGTAGTTCATACAGCACACCATTTTAATTGGGTACAACTAGCAGGTTCAATTAATCATCCTGAGAAAGGAAAAGTATTGGATATATCTCAAAGTACTAATGATATAAATAAGTTAGATGATTCTTCCGTAGTTTTATATCCTGTAGATAATTATGGTACACCACAATTAATTAGACAAATACTCAAAAGAGAAAAACCAGATGCTATATTTTTATTTACTGATCCTAGGTATTTTATGCATATTTGGGCTATGGAACAGGAAATTAGAAGAAATATTCCCATTATTTATCTAAATATTTGGGATGATTACCCAGCTCCAATGTATAATAGACCTTATTATGAAGCATGCGACTTACTAATGGGTATTTCTAAACAGACAGTTAATATTAATAAATTAGTATTAAAAGGATATGAGAGTAATAAAGTATTTAGATATATTCCACATGGTAAAGATCCCAATGTTTATTGTCCTGTAGATGAAGGTGATATAGATTATATTAACTTTAAGTCATCTCTATTTGGAAATAATGAACCCAAATTTGTTCTATTTTTTAACTCTAGAAATATTAGAAGAAAACAAATTCCTGATGCTATGATGGCATTTAGAGGCTTCTTAGATTCACTACCTGAAAAAGAAGCTAAGGATTGTTATATGATTCTTAAAACGGAAAAGGTAACTGATGCTGGTACAGATCTTCCAAAAGTAAAGGAATACTTATTTGATGAAAATTATAAAAATAATATTAAAATTATAGATAGTAAGTTAAATGAAAAACAGTTAAATTGGTTATATAATTTAGCTGATACACAAATTTTACTAACATCAAATGAAGGATGGGGATTAACCATAACTGAAGCCATATTAGCAGGTACACCTATTATTGCTAATGTAACTGGGGGTATGCAAGATCAAATGAGGTTTGTTGATGATAAGGATAATTGGTTTACACCTAGTAGAGATATACCTTCCAATCATAGAGGTACTTTTAAGAAACATGGTGAATGGGCATTCCCAGTTTATCCTACTAGTAGATCTATCCAAGGTTCTCCTCCTACACCTTATATCTATGATGATAGATGTAAATGGGAAGATGCAATGGAAAGAATTAAAGAATGTTATAAACTTGGAAAAAAAGAACTTAAACGAAGAGGTTTAAAAGGTAGGGAATGGGCTTTAAGTAATGAAGCAGGATTTACTTCTAAACATCAAGCCGAAAGAGTAATTGAAGCTATTGATACACTATTTGATACTTGGATCCCCAGAGAGAAATATGAAATAGTTAATGCTAATAACTATAAAGGTAAATTTTTAAATCATAAAATAATATATTAATGAGTAAGCCACGTTTTGTAATTAGTTGTCCTTTTGATACTTATTCAGGTTATGGGGGACGTAGTCGTGATATTGTAAAAGCTATAATTGAATTGGATAAGTATAAAGTTGAATTACTTCCACAAAAATGGGGAGAAACTTCTTGGGGTTTTTGTAATGATCATCCTGAATGGACTTTTTTGAATAGTCATATTGCTCAAAAAGATTGGCAAAAAACTAAACCAGATATTTGGATGCAAATTACTATACCTAATGAATTCCAACCAGTTGGAAAATATAATATAGGTCTAACTGCAGGAATTGAATCTACAGCATGCAAACCTGAATGGATAGCTGGTTTAAATAGAATGGATATTAATTGGGTTTCTTCTAAATTTGCTAAAAATACATTTGAAAAAATGGTTTATGATAAAAAAGATCAAAGAACGGGACAAGTTATTCATCAACTAAAATTAGAAAAACCTATTGAGGTTATTTTTGAGGGAGTAGATTTAACTACTTATAAACCTTTAAAAGGTTCAGAAATTAAAAATATAAATTTAGATGAAGTTAAAGAAAGTTTTTGCTATCTTTTTGTTGGACATTGGATGAATGGTGAATTTGGACATGATAGAAAAAATGTAGGTGTTTTAGTTAAATCATTTTATGAAGCTTTTAAAAACAAAATAGGTAAAAAACCGGCTTTAATATTAAAGGCATCTACTGGAACAGCATCATATCTAAGTAGAGATGCTATTTTAGATAAAATTAAAACTATTAAAGAGGTAGTTGGTGGAAGTAATTTACCTAATATTTATCTTTTAAATGGTGAATTTGATGATAATGAAATGAATGAACTTTATAACAATCCTAAAATTAAGGCTATGCTTAGTTTTACTAAAGGTGAAGGATTTGGAAGACCTTTACTTGAGTTTAGTACTACAGGAAAACCTATTATTGCATCAGGTTGGAGTGGTCATATTGATTTCTTAAATTCTGAATTTACTGTTCTTTTATCTGGTACATTAGAAAATGTACATGCTTCAGCTGCTAATAATTGGTTAATTAAGGAATCTCAATGGTTTCAAGTTAACGCCCAACAGGGAGTAAGTGCTATAAGACAAGTTTTTAAACAATATAAAAAATATTTACAGAGATCTAGAAGACAAAAATATTATGTTAGACAAAACTTTAGTTGGGATAAAATGAAGGAATTAGTAGATAAAATTTTAGATCATAATCTTCCGGAATTTGCAAGTCAGGTGGAATTAACATTACCTAAACTTCAACTTCCTAAGTTACAAAAAACTAGTAAATAAATATTATTATGGGTTTAGATACAATTATAGATTGCCCCAAATCAGGTGGTGACTTATGTTATAAAACAGAAATTAATAAAGATATAACTAATTATCTTAGTTTATCTTGTGGATTTTGGACTAATTCATTAATGACTAAAGGTTCTAAGTTTTATGAGGAACAATTTAGTACTTTGCCTGAATTGCATAAGGATATAGCTTGGGAAGATCCTAAAACTAAATTAGTTTGGATCCCTAATACAATTAATATTCAGGATAAAGGAATGGTTTTTGCTAATGGTACTAATCCTAATGAATGGTCTTGGTCAGCTGTTAAAGCTATTGAATTAAAAGACAATAAGGAAGCTAAAGTAGAAGGTCAAACCCATAAAATGGATATGACTACTATTAAAAATTTTACTGAACGTGACTACATAGAGGCACTTTCGTATATTGGGGTATTACCTGAGTAAAATATGATAATAAGTTATGCTATTACAGTATGTAATGAAAAGGATGAGATAAGACGCCTTATTGATTTTTTATCTAAAAATAAAAGAGAAGAGGATGAAATTGTTATATTATTTGATAAAGGAAAAGGTACAGCCGAAGTTTGGTCTTATTTACAATTTTGTTTACAAGAATATAGCAATATAAAAGTTAAGGATGGTACTTTTAAACATCACTTTGCTGATTGGAAAAATTACCTAACAAGTTTATGCAATGGAGATTATATATTTCAAATAGATGCTGATGAAATACCCCATGATATTTTGATAGCTCAACTTCCTACTATATTGGAAAGCAACCCAAATAATGAAGTATATTTAGTTCCTAGAGTAAATACAGTTAAAGGTTTAACTAAAGAATACGTACAAAAATGGAGATGGAATGTAGATTTAGAAGATAGAGTAAATTGGCCTGATTACCAGTGGCGTATTTGGAAAAATAAGCCTAAAATTAAATGGAAAAATAAAGTTCATGAAGTTTTAGAAGGATATAAAACATATGCTCCATTACCAGCATTACCAGAATTAGCATTAATGCATCCTAAAACAATAGAAAGACAAATTAAACAGAATGAGTATTATGATACACTCTGATAAAATAACAGTTGTATTGAATGGGTTTAGAAGGGGAAGTAATTTAGATGAACAACTAGAAGCCCTTGAAAACCAAACAATTAAGCCGGATGAAATACTTCTTTGGTATAATAATCCTAGTAATGGTACAGAACCTAATTATGAAATAGGTACTAAAATACCAACTGCCTATTGCAATTATAACTGGGGTGTTTGGGCTAGATTTTATTTTGCTTTTAACGCTAAAAACCCATATATTTGTGTATTTGATGATGATACAATACCAGGAAAAAAATGGTTAGAAAATTGTTTAGATACCATTAAAACCAATGAAGGTTTATTAGGAACGGTAGGTTTATTATATCAAAATCCCTCACCACCTGAAAATTCTTCCTATTATGAATTTTATAATAGATTTGGTTGGCCTGAAGGAGGTAATAATGAAAAAACTATTCAAGTGGATTTAGTGGGCCATAGTTGGTTCTTTAAGAAAGAATGGTTACCTATTATGGTTAGGGAACTTCCTGATCCCAAGTATAATACTTGTGGTGAAGATATGCATTTTTCTTATATGTTACAAAAATATGCTAATATACCTACTTTTGTTCCACCTCACCCAAAATCAGATACAGAACTATGGGGTAGTACTAAAGGTGCAACTTACGGAGGAGATAATGTTTCTCTTTGGGAAACTAATCAAGTTAATGTAGAAGGAACTCCATTTAAACAATTAATGAACGAATACTTTCATAATCAAAGATTAAAAGGCTGGAAATTAGTAAATGAAAAATAAACCAATATTATTATGTTTTGGAACTAGACCTGAATGGTTAAAAATTAAACCATTAGTTAAACTTATGAATAAAAGTGAGTATAAACTTTTATTTACAGGTCAACATCCTGATTTGTTAAAAGATATAAAAGTAGATTTTAAAATAAAAATGTCACAAGGAAATAATAGGTTGGATACTATTATATCAGATTGTTTATTACAATTTCCAAATGGAAATTTTAAAGGTGTACTTGTACAGGGTGATACTGGTTCTGCTTTTGGTTGTGCTTTAGCTGCCTTTAATAGAAAAATTAAAATATATTATCTAGAGGCAGGATTAAGAAGTTATAACTTAAACCATCCATACCCAGAAGAAGGTTATAGACAGATGATCTCTAGAATATCAGATGTAAATTTTTCTCCTACTAATATTTCTGCACAAAATTTATTTAATGAAAAAGTTAAGGGTGATTGCTTTGTTGTAGGTAATTCTGTTTTAGATAATTTACTTAAATTTAAGGATCAATGTGAGTATACAAATAAAGTATTAATAACTTTACATAGAAGGGAAAATCATCATTGGTTGGATAAATGGTTTAAAAATATTAATGATCTATCTAAACAATATCCTGAATTAAATTTTATTTTACCTATACATCCAAATCCTAATGTTCAAAAACATAAACATTTATTAACTAATATCCATGTTGTTGATCCACTTTCCCATAATGATTTGTTAGATATTTTAGTTAAATGTAAATTAGTAATTAGTGATAGTGGTGGTTTGCAAGAGGAAGGTGCTTTTTTAAATAAAAAAGTTATAGTATGTAGAGAAACAACCGAAAGACCTGAAGCACTTTATACTGGAAATTTACATTTATGTAAATCTCCTGAAGATCTAAAAAGTTTATTTAGCTTACTAATTAAAGATTATTATATAGATACTAAATGTCCTTATGGTGATGGGCAAACTGCTAGTAAAATTTTAAAAATATTTAAGTATGAGTAAATTTGATAATGATTTTACTTATTATACAGACCTAATTAATTCAAATACTAATTTTGCTTATGCTAGATATGCTGATGGTGAAGTTCAATTAATGAAAGGTAACCCTATAGGTAATAACTCACAGGCTTTTATGGTTGATAAATGGTCATCACCTAATACAATGACTAAAGTAGGATTACAATTACTAGAGTCATTAAAACATAAGGAAAAAAATTACCATTTTGCAATATCAGGAAAAAATGATAATTTAGCAGATTATGAATTCTTAACAGAGAGGATTCCTAATGATAATCTTACTTTTGCTAATTTATGGATTAATGCTAACTATCAGAAAATGATGAAATTTTATAATTCATTAAAAAAGGAAGTTTATCTTATTTGTAATTATAAAGCTAAACCAAGTAATTTCCCCTTTAAGGTAGCTGAAATATTCCCTTTTCCAGATGATTGTATTACTTATTTTAATGATTTAGGTGAAGATTATTTAAAACAATTATTGGATTATACTTCTCAAGTTAAGGATAAATTATTTTTAGTATCAGCAGGCCCTGTTTCAGAAATTTTAATTCATGAAATGTATAATACTAACCCAAATAATCAATATGTTGATGTAGGTTCATCCATTGATGAATTTGTTCACTGTAGAAAAACTAGACCTTATATGGATCCCAATTCAATTTATGCCAATGAAAAATCAAATTTTTAATAAAAAATTATTAGTAACAGGAGGTACAGGATTAGTTGGTTCAGCTATTAATGCAGAGGTTAAAATTGGTAGTGAACATAATCTAAAAAATCAATTGGAAGCAATTAGGGTTTTTAAATTTTGTCAACCTACTCATGTTATACACTGTGCAGGTAAAGTTGGGGGTTTAGGAGGTAATATGAATTATAAGGGAGATTATTTTTATGATAATTTAATGATTAATACCAATGTTATAGAAGCTGCACGTTTAAGTGGTGTAAAAAATTTAGTAGCTTTTCTTTCCACTTGTGTTTTTCCTGATAAAGTAGAATATCCCTTAACTGAAGATAAAGTTCATATAGGCATCCCTCATAATTCTAATTATCCTTATGCTTATGCTAAAAGAATGGCTGATATACAAATTAGGGCTTATAGAGAACAATATGGAATTAATTATACATCAGTAATTCCTACTAATATTTACGGACCTAATGATAATTTTAGTTTGGAGCATGGTCACGTAATGCCTATGCTAATACATAAATTATATAATGCCAAGAAAAATAATACAGATTTTATAGTTTGGGGAAGTGGTAAACCCTTAAGGGAATTTATTTATTCTAAGGATGTAGCTAAATTAGCTGAATGGGCAGTAGAAAATTATAATGAATCTGAACCTATTATATTTAGTACATCTTATGAAGTTAGTATAAAAGAAGTTGTGGATTTATTAGTTCAAGAATTTAACTTTAAAGGGAAAGTAATATTTGATAAAACAAAACCTGAAGGACAATTTAGAAAACCAAGTGATAATTCCAAGCTTAGATCTTATCTACCAGATTTTAAATTTACTGGTTTAGAAGAGGGAATAAAAGAAACAGTAAAATGGTTTTTAGATAATTATGAAACAGCAAGAAAATAAAGTTGCATTAATTACAGGTATAAATGGACAAGATGGTTCATATTTATCTGAATTTTTAATTAATAAGGGATATAAAGTTTGGGGTACAGTTAAAAGAAATTCTGTGGCAGAAAACCAAACTTCTAGGTTGGATTCTACTTATGAACTAATAAAACATAATTTACAGTATGTTGATATGACTGATTTGGCCTCTCTTATTAGGATTATTAAGGAATCACAACCAGATGAAATATATAATCTAGCGGCTCAATCCCATGTTAGAATCTCCTTTGACCAACCTATTTATACTGCCAATACTACGGGCATAGGTTCTCTTAATTTATTAGAAGCTGTTAGGTTAGTAAAACCTAATACTAAAATTTATCAAGCTTCCTCTTCTGAGATGTTTGGTAACCAAATAGATTTAGATGGTTATCAAAGAGAAACTACACCTATGCATCCGGTTTCTCCTTATGGTTGTGCTAAGGTTTTTGCTTATAATATAAGTAGAAATTATCGTAATTCTTATAATATGTTTATTTCTAATGGTATTCTTTTTAATCATGAATCCCCTAGAAGAGGTTCTAATTTTGTTAGTAATAAAATAGTAAAAACAGCTGTTGAAATTAAAAAAGGATTAAAAAATGAATTAAGATTAGGTAATTTAAAAGCCACTAGAGATTGGGGGCATGCTAAAGACTATGTAGAAGCTATGTGGCTTATTCTTCAACAGGAAAACCCTAATGATTATGTTTGTGCTACGGGTATTTCTCATTCAGTTGGAGATATGGTTAGATATGTATTTGATAAATTAGATTTGGATTGGAAACAATATGTTAAAATAGATCCAAAATACTTTAGACCTGAGGAATTAGAAGACTTAAAGGGTGATTCATCATTATTAAGAGGTATAGGTTGGAAACCTAAATATACTTTTGAATCACTATTAGATGAAATGATAAAACATTGGCAAGATGAATAATTTATCCCTTTTAACTTACACTCATTCTAAGGCCAGTGATTTACATAAACCTTATTATGAAAGACTTTTAAAATATTTTCCTGATATGAAAAATATTTTTTTCACTTGTAATGAAAAAGTTGAATATGGTAAAACTTTTATATATAATGATGATGATAATCATTCTGTACAAATGATTAGGGCGCTAGAAAAAATCCCTACAGATTTTGTTATGTATTCCCAAGAAGATTATATTTTATATGATTATGTAAAAATTAAAGAAATTAAAAAATGCATTAAAGTTCTAGAAAATGATCCTGAAGTTGCCTTTATAAGATTAATTCATAGTGGTTTGGGAAATAAAACTAAAAAATATAATAAAGATTTTACACTTGTTGATCCTAATTCAGTTTATTTCTTCTCCACTCAGGCATCAATATGGAGAAAAGAACATTTAATTGAAATGTTCAAATCCTCTGATGTAAAATCTATCTTTGATGAGCCATATAATTCTTTATTTTTAAAACTTATGTTAGTAAAAGGATTATATGAAAATAAAAAGGGAACAAAAGTTGGGGGTCATTTTAATTCTTGGATTTATCCCTATATTGCTACTGCTATCGTAAAAGGGAAATGGAATATAAAAGAATATTCTAAAGAACTTGATTTGCTTCATAAAGAATATGATATTGACCCTAATATAAGAGGTGTAAGTTAATATGGAAAATAAACTTAAAATTGCTTTTTTATCCGAGATGTTATTTATGGAGAAAGTTCCTGTAAATCATACTAATATGAGAACGGAATTTGCTTGGATGTATGCTTTAGGGGCGGAACACTTTCCTATTACACAGTATAAAAATGTTAAAGGATTTAACCATATATTTTTAATTTTACCTAAGGGTAAACTTAACCTGAATGCTGAGGGTTCCAAAATAAATAATATTACAAATCCTTTTTCTAATTTATATGCTTCTGATTTTATTGACATCTTAAAAAGTAATAATAATAAAGTTCATTATGTTCAGGAGGGCCCTAATTGGTGGTTCAATGATTATAATATACAAGATCAATTTAATTTTTTTAATAATTTAGTTAAATGTGATAGTATTTTTGCCCATAATAAAATAGACCAAAAGTTTTATAAAGGTTTATTTCCTAATAAGGAAATTAATATTATTAACACTTTATTAATAGAAGAATTAATTAAACATATTAAACCTACTAAAGAGGATAAAGTTATTATTGGTGGTAACTTTGCTAGATGGTATGGTGGTTTTCAAAGTTATATAGTAGCCCAAGAATTTGACTGTGAAAAATGGACCCAGGAATCCCATGCTAAAAGAGAACATGAGGATAAAATACCCGATTTAAATCACTTACAAAGATTATCTTGGGGTGCTTGGATGAATACCTTATCTACCTTTAAATATGCCGTTCATTTAATGCCTACTGTTGCTGCTGGTACCTTTAGTTTAAACTGTGCTTATTTTGGTATTCCTTGTATTGGAAATAAAAAAGTAGATACTCAAATATTATGTCATCCTGAATTATCAGTTGATGTAGATGATATTAATAGTGCTCGAGAGTTAGCTTATAAATTAAAAAATGATAATGATTTTTACAACTTATGTAGTTCAGAAGCAAAATCGAGGTATAGACAAAATTATGATTTAGAAATATGGAAAACAAAAATGTACAACATACTGTTATAATCCCTAGTTATAATACATTAGGGCATACTAAGAATACTTATAATAGTTTAAAAAAATATGCCCCAGATGTTTCTATTATGATTATAGATGATGCATCTAAGGATGGAACATGGCAATGGTTAAATAGTTTAGATGATGATAAATTACACATCATAATTTCAGGTGAAAGAAGAGGACATACCTATTGGTATGATGAAGGAATGAGAAGAGCTAAAACTGATATTGTTTCTATTCTTCACTCTGATATGATTATTGGTCCTAATTATTTTGAAAATATGCTAAAACATCTTGAAAAGGGTAAAGTTGTATGTGCTACAAGAATAGAACCTCCTATACACCCTGCAGGATCAGAAAAACATGTTAAAAATTTTGGTATGGATTATCATGATTTTACTTGGGGTGCTTTTGAAGATTTTTGTTTAGATTTATCTAATAAAGATAAAGATTTAACTACTAGGGGAATTTTCGCTCCCTGGATTTTATATAAAGAAGACCATTTTAAAGTTGGTGGACATGATCAGCGCTTTGCTCCTTATGGCTATGAAGATTCTGATATTTTTAACAGATGGATTTTAGGTGGATTAGAAATGGTACAATCTAGGGATGCCTTATGTTATCATATGACTTGTAGAGGTCATAGGTGGAATGAAGGTGTTGGAATTGAAAATGCAGATTATAAAGATACTATGAGTAGGGGAAGAAGAGAATATTTAAGAAAATGGGGAGAATGGATCCAAAATGATTCTTATCAATACCCTATTATACATCCTAAATATGATAAGGGTTTAATTATAAAAAATTGTACTAATCAATTACTTGCAATGTTAGAGCCCTGGTTTGATACTATTTACGTTGATGAATCATCAGATAAAGCTATGATTGATAATTATATTACATTGGAATCACCTAATACAGTTACTAGCTTATATGAAAGAGTAAAACCTTATGATAATGAAAAACAAAATAATATTTTAGTTTCTATAGATGCTAAACAATTTAACCAGCAAGATTTTATTTACATAAATCAGTTATCCGCTATTATACAAGATAGTGGTCAAATTGGAGAATTTGAATTAGGTAATTTAAAAATTAGCATAATTTCTTTGGAAGAATATTTGGTTTCCTAATATATTTTTCGTATATTCCATCAAATTTTTAAAAGGTTATATATTTATGCTACAGACTACAAAAAACCCCACTAAAATGAAAATGATCCCTTGTGTAAGATGTCATTCTCCTATGCCTGAACTAAGATTAACTAAGTATGGTTATGATTTTTGTGTTAATTGTTCAACAGTAGGTGCTAAAAGAGGTATTCCAGTAATGAGAGGTTCTGGTGATCATACTTGGACTGAAACAATTATTATGGAAAAAGAACAATATGAAGATTTTGTTGTTGCTCAAGCTATTGAAAGAGGAGATAAAAATGCGGCCAAAGCAGAAATGGTTGATTTTGATAAAGATGAGAGAAACTTACAGGGCCCATTTAGAATCATTAATAATACAGATAAAGATAGATCATAATGCCTAAGGCAAAACCCCTATCCAAGGAGCAAATTTTAGCGGCTCAAGCTAAAACTAAATCTAATATGGCTGCGGCTAGATACTTGCATGTATCTTACCAACATTATAAAAAATGGGCTAAATTATATAAATTATTTGATAGCCATAAAAATCAAGCAGGTAAGGGTATTCCTAAATTTTTAAAAGGACCTAAAAAAATGCCACATATGCTTGAAATTATAGAAGGTAGAATAGCGGCTTCTTCTTTTGACCCTAATAAACTTAAGTATGCTTTAATAGAACAGGGATATTTATTAGAAGAATGTGCTGTATGTAAATTCAAAGAAAGGCGTGTTTTAGATTATAAAATGCCCTTGTTACTTCATTTTAAAGATAATAATAGCAATAATTATAGTTTAGATAATATCCAATTGCTATGTTATAATCATTATTTTTTAACAGTAGGTGATATTTTTAATAATAAAGATATTAAGCAAATAGAATCAAAACAAGAACACTTTGGTACTTCAGAAAAAGTAGAGTGGGAAGTAGATGATTATCACTTACAAAGATTAAAGGAATTAGGTTTAGAGGATGAAGATGAAGTTAACCAGTACATTTCAAGATTATAGTAATGAAAAAAGCAAGATCAATAGATAAAAAACATCATAAGTTAGTTAAAGATTATAATAATCAAAAAAGTAAACATTTAGAAAAGTTAACTGATAAAATACTTAAAAATGATGAAAAAGCTCAACAGCTTAAAAATAAAACTATGAAAGGCGATTTTTTAAAAAATTTTTAATATGAGAACTTTATTTTCAATTTTAGCAATACTTAGTGCCCCAGCTTTAGTAAACCCAAATCCTCCTCATGATTTAGTTAAAAAAGTAATAGAACAAAAAGAGGAAAAGTTAAAGTTTAAGGGTATAAATGAATTTTTACATGATATAGGACACCAGGAATCTGGTAATAGATACCATGTTGTTAATAGATTTGGCTATATGGGTAGATATCAATTTGGTAATTCTACTCTTAAAACTTTAAAAATTAAAGTTAGTAAAGAAGCTTTTTTAAATAGTCCAGAATTACAAGAATATGCTATGTTAAAAAATTTAAATTATAATAAAAAAAAGTTACAAAAATATATAGATAGGTTTGATGGAGTAAAAATTCATGGTATATTAGTAACCGAATCTGGTATATTAGCTGCTGCTCATTTAGGTGGACCTGGTAGTGTTAGAAAATGGTTTAGAAATGGAAAAGTAAGCAAAGATGGTAATGGGATCCCTATTACAAATTATATGCAAAGATTTGGTGGCTATCAGTTAAATTTATAATATTTATAATAAAATAAGTTAATGAAAAAGTTATTATTTTTTATTGTTTTGTTTAGTAGCTTTAGTTATGCCCAGGATTACGCTAATGGGAAGCAGTTATTTAACCAACACTGTGCAGCATGTCATAAAATGGATAGAAAGCTAGTAGGACCAGCTCTTAATACTATTGTAGATAGGCAAGGTAAAGAATGGACTAAAGAATGGATCTATAATAACAATGCACTTAGGGAATCTGGTGATGAATATGCTATTCAAATTTGGGAGGAATATAATAAGGCAGCTATGCCAGGATATCAATTTCTTAAGGATGAAGAATTAGATGATATAGTAGAATATTTAGCTCAATGGCAAACTAAAAAAGATGAAGCTGCAGCCACAGTAATAGCACCAGTTGCATCTGATGGGGGTCAAGTAGTTGTTAATAATGCACCTACACCTTTTTATATTTATATATTGCTTATAGTGTGTTTAATTATTGTTCTATTTGCTATGTATGCTTTTTATGTTGGGTTAAAAGCAATTGGTGATATAACGGGTAAAACACAAACTACTAATTTATATTTAATGAAAAAATTAAATATGGATCAAAATAGGGTAGATGGAGAAATTGAAGCTTTAATCAAGAAGGAAGTTAAGTCAAAACTAGGGAAAAAAATAAAGACTTTAAAAAAAGACATAAATGATAAACTTAAAAATTTTGATTAGTATTTATAAATAAATGGCAAGATTAGTTGTAAGCGCATATAGATATAAACCAAATAAAAAAAGACCAGGAGTACACTCAAAAAATAATAACTCAAAAAACAAAAAAAGTAAAAATTATGTCAAAGCTTATAGGGGGCAAGGGAGGTAAAAGAATATTTAGACCAGTGGATTTATTTAATAACATGACTGATGAAGATTTTTTATTTGTTCATGATGCTGGGCAACTAAAATCTCTTTGTATGGCACTATCCATTGATTTACAACCAGAAAGAAATGAAGAAGATTACACTTACACAGCGTGAATGGTATGATGCTATGAAACTTCCTACTCCGCATAGGAATAAAAAAAAGTATTATAGAAAGGAAAAACATAAAAATAATACTATTGATAAATCCCTATATATTTATAAATAAACCTAATTATTATGCACATTATACACTCTAAAGATCCAGGTCCTTGGCTAAGTTGGGTAAAAAGACCGGAAAATAGAAATTTACATATTAATGAAGCAAGAGTTAAATTTAAAAGAGAACAAATTCTTTTTAATGAACAACAAAATAGCTACATAGCTTCTCAAATTTTCCAAAACCAACAAAAAGCTATACAGGCTGACCAAGCACCTAATGCAGGTGTAACCCTTAATAAAGTAATGAATGTTTCATTTAATGCAACTCCTGTCTTTACATCTATAACAGCGTGTGATCCAGAATTAACAGTTAAATTTAAATGGCCTGTTGTTGTTACAGGAACACCTACTATTACAGTTAATAATAGCCAAGCAGGTGGTGGTTCGGCTGCTACTTTTACTTATGAATATAAATCGGGTTCAGGTACTAGTTCACTAATTTTTGATCATAATCATGGATCTTTCCCAGCTAATAATGGAGGTGCATCTGCTAATGTTATTTCTTTAGGAATAGATTTAGTAGCAACTGGAGCTACAGTTGGAACAATAACAGATGCAACTGATGGTGTATATGCTGCACCTACTTATACTGAAACAGGAGGTAATGGGTTATTAGATATGCAAGTTACAGTTGCAAGTAATGAAATTACTTCTGCAGTAGTTACTACAGCAGGTGCTACGTATCAACCAGGAGATATTCTTACATTTAATGCTGGACAATTAGGAGCTTCTTCTACAGGTGGAACTATAACATTAGCCAAAGATAATTTTACAGGTGATGTTATTTCTCTTCCAGGTCAAACTATTGCATTATCAGGTGGTTCAATACAAACATTTGCTGGTGGTGAATTTAATACTTTGATTTCTGACTGTATTAGAAGACAAGGTCCTGTTCCGCCATTAAGCTTTATTGCTCAATCATCTACTACTACTGTAGTTGCGGAATAAAACTATACTTAAGATTTATATGGGGAAATTTGGTTTCCCCATTTTTCTTTCGTATATTTATACATAAATAATAAAGGTTATGGCTCTTTGGGAATTTAGAAATTTAAATAAACACGGAAATTTTAGAAAAAGAATAATATACACTGATGGTGCATTAAGCATACCTGGTGGAGCATTTGGTCCTAGTGTTATGGCTAATAGGTTTAAATATGAATATAGAGAACCTGTAATGCCTCCTTCAATATTAGAGATAAATGGTAAAACATATTTAATGCCTTTATGGAAAGAAGTAGTTAAAGGTACTACTATAGAAGATGTAGAATGGATAAAACCCAAGAAAAAAAGAACTGAGCCAATAGTTGAAATGCATGTTAGCTCAAGCAAACCAGATATAAGTTATAAAACTACATATTACCCTGATTCAGGTAATTTTTATTGTAATTGTCCTGGTAGATGGAGAGCATTTGATGGTAAGTGTAAACATATAAAAGCATTAGAAGCAAAAATAAATAAATAAAAGTTATGGTAGAATTAGCAAATTTTGTAGAAAAAATGAGAGCTACAAGCAGTAGCACAGAAAAAGTTCAAATAATAAAGAAAGCAGATCCATTTATACATAAAGTGTTAGAATACACGTATAATCCCTTTAAACAATATTATGTCACTAGTAAAACATGTGAAAAAAATAATCATTTAGAAGATTATAATTTTATGAATAGTGATATATTTGAATTATTAGATTCATTATCAGATAGAGAATTTACGGGACATTGTGCAATTGCCGTGATACGTGGTTTTATTAGTCAGCATGAAGAATATAAAGATTTAATTTATAATATCATTGATAAGGATCTTAAAATTAGGGCTGGAGATAAAGTAATTAATAAAGCTGTACCTAATTTAATACCTACATTTTCAGTAGCATTGGCTAAAGAATATGATGGTAAATGTGATTGGAAAAATGATAATTGGTGGGCATCAAGAAAATTAGATGGTGTTAGGTGTTTAGCAGTAGTTAATTATGAAGGTGAATGTACACTTTATTCTAGAATGGGTAAAGAATTAACTACATTAAATAAAGT
>MDSZ01107115.1_pt1 | contig 18670 bp, 4 predicted proteins | sample 811201 | NCBI WGS metagenome assembly MDSZ01 (sample SAMN05326647, study PRJNA326480) | marine metagenome | isolation source: seawater | place: Indian Ocean: North | collected 2010
ACACCTACAGGTGCAACATTCACACCTGGATCTGGTGAGTTGGTATTGACAGTTGCTGGTCATCCATTTGTTACTGGAGATAAGATTCAAATTAAGGATGAGTCTATCGTATTCAGATGTCAGCAAGATAGTTTTGGAAGCGATCATGCATATCCTAGAAAGCAAGATCCTGCATCTAATAATGCATGGTTAAGTGTTACTTATGTTGATGCTAATTCCTTCTCAGTTAACGTTGGTACATCATCTAACACAACAACTCATAACTTCCAATCTGCTGCAACAGGTGCAATTATTAGAGGTGTAGTTAAGGGTGGTGGATCTTATGCACACACATTTGTAAGTGCTGCTGATGGTGGCATCATGATGGAGAATTCAACAATCAAACTTGATGTTGGAGAATCACATGCTAAAGGTTATGGAGTAAGTGCTGCATCTTACGTACCTAATACTGGTCTTCTAACAATGACCATCGGTACCCATCAACTTAAGGTTGGTAACTACGTTAAGATTGCAAACAAATCAATGGTCTTCCGTTGTGATCAAGATTCACAAAATTCTGATCACTGGTATCCACGTCCTACAGGATGGGGTGGTGCTACAGGTAATGACCCTGCATATAATAATAGAGTTGAGATTACTGCTGTTACTGCTGATGGTATTACAGTTGATGTTGGTACATCTTCTAACACTACAACTCACGTATTCCAAAACGCTAATAACACATACTCCACAGAGACTGCATCATACAATCCTGCTACTGGATTCATGACACTCTCTGTACCTAAAGATAAGAAGACTGCTACGGGTGCTGCATACAACCCAACATCTGGTACTTTAGAATTAACAATCGGAGCACATACTCTGACTACTGATGATACTATCAGATTGTTACCTAACTCACTAACATTCACTTGTGATTATGGTGGAGATGGAAACGTAACTACTAAGACATATCCACGTGCTGCTGGTGCTGCCACAACATCTGGTGCTGATTATGCATATAATCAAGAGTTAGACATCACTGCTGTATCTGGCACAACAATTACTGTTAACGTTAACGGTGGTCAAGGTGCTATCACAGATACTACTGCTCATGTATTCCAGTCTGCTACTGCAAACGGTATCCTAGTGGGCAATGGATTCATTAACGGTGAGTATGTTAAGATTGCAGACAATTCATTAACCTTCACATGTGGTAAGGATAACAACGTTACTAATCATTCATATCCAAGATCTACTGATCCTTCAAGTGGAAGATGGTTGAAGATCTCTAATGTTAATTGTGATCTATTCGATGTCCAAGTATTAACAGACATTCCTTCTACAAATACAACAGTCCATACATTTGTTTCTGCTAACGCATCTAACGTCCAGAGATCTATTGTTACTGTTGGTGGTGAGTATACTCATACATTTAACTCTGCTGCTACAAATGGTGTTACCGTTGGTGGTAACTATACACATACATTTGCTGATGCGAAGCATAACGGTTTACATAGACAGTCTGGTAAGATTACTGTTGATGTAGATGTTGCTGCTACTGCTGATCTATACGATCATACATTCGTAAGTGCTCTTGCTGGTGCTGTAATAGGTGGTGGTAGTTATCGTCACACATTCGTATCTGCTGATACTAATGGAGTTATTAAGGCAAATGATTATGTAATGTTTGATGACTTCTCATTGGCATTTACATGTGATCTGGATAAGGATGAAACTCCTCACACATATCCAAGACCTACTGATCATGCAAGTAACCAGTGGTTACCAGTACATAATGTATCTACCTCAACATTCGATGTTGGTGTATTAGGATTCAATATGATTCCTTCTACATTCCTTGGTACTCATACATTCGTATCTGCTAAGAAGAAGGGTCTTAAGAAACAAGACGGCACTATTACTATTAACGTTGGTAAGTCACCAGCTGGAAATACATATCAGCATACATTTGTAAGTGCTAATGCTGGTGCTTTAATACAGGGTGGTAATTATAGACATACTTTCGTATCTGCTCTATCCAACTGTATTACTGTTGCCAATGATGGTACACAATTAACACCTACAGACGCATACTATGAGCCTACAAGTGGTCAGTTAACTCTAACTGTTGCAAATCATACTCTTGGTACTGATGATGCTGTTATCATTGATAGCAATTCATTAACCTTTACATGCTCACAGGATAGCAACCAGACTAACCACACATATCCACGTGTTACAGACTATGCTGATGGTCAGAAACTACCAGTACAGCATGTTAAGTCATGGGCATGGCCTACAAGATCTGATCTAGATTACTATAGATCACGTCTAGTTGATCCTGCATACACTGGAAATGAATCTCTAAATGTAGAAAACGAACTTACTACTCTTGTTAACTTTGCAACTGATGCATTTACTAACCCAAGTAATATTGCAAACAGAAGTTACACACTACCAACTGTATGGCCCGTCAAGTACACTCCAGATGTAGTTGCTAGAGATCTAACAATTACATACGATGTATCTGGTGGTGGTCAAGATGCTAATGGTAACTGGGTTGGTACATGTAATGAAACTGCTTCTGCAATTAATACACTTGCTGACATATACATCAACACTATATCTCAAGCAGCAAATAACAATCAAAACTATCTTGTTAATAGTGTAACTAAGACATTCCCATCTGCATATACCAATACCGTATACCAGTCAGGTACATGTTATAACGTCCAGTCTGCTATCGATACATTATTCGATAGTATGTCAACCACTCTAGGTGCTGGCACATATAATAATAAGATTATCGCTAACATGATTCTCTTCAATCAGCAAGCAATTGCTGGAAGAGCATTCTCAGATACACTAGCAAGTTACCCATCTACTAACTTAACTATTGACTTCTGTAATGATGTCCTTAAGGCAGTCCGTTATGACTTGATTACAGGTGGTAATGCTGGATCATTCAGAATGACACAAGACTGGTTTGATGGTGAAGGTAATTTCATTGCATTCCAAGATGTTGTTAGATCTCAGATCCTATTTGCTCTAACCAGATGTAGAGAATACATTAAGAGTATCATGTATCTTGTTGGTACTGATAGTGTTTGGGACAACTATGACGTATGGCAACCAGCTGGAAGACTTGAGTGGAATCAGGAAGCAGTTGAGTTTATAATTGACTCTTCACTTAACCCAATTGAGTTTGCTCTAGAAAGATCATCCTTCCCAACAGAAGCAAGAGTTACATTCGTTGCATCTACTGATGCTGTTAACAGAGTTACCAAGTATGAGGTAGGTTGGGATTACAATACTGACCCTGCATTGGTTACACTAACTCCTGAAGTTGAAGTTGGATTTGACCGTGCTGAATATAGAATTAGAATTAATCGTGCTAACAACTTCAGACGTGGTGATGTATTAAGTTACATCCCTGCATCTGATACATCCCTAAGTGGATTGACAGGTCAACCTTATTTCTATTGTTTGACTGCTACTGCTGAGTGGTTTGAAATTGGTGCTTCTTACATCCACGATGGAAGATTCAGAGTATTACAAGTTGATACAAGTAATTCTGGATCACAAATCATGGCAGTTGTACAGAGAAGTGGTATTACTCGTAACGCTCCAGTATATGCTATCGATCCTTCTGATACTCCAATCCAAGGTGGATTCAATCCTGCTGACGTTATCTACGGTAGTGTTTCAGGTGCTGAGTCTGAGATAGGAAGAATTCAGGATAATGAAGCAACTATCCGTAAGATCTTTACACATTATCCTATCACTGGTATGTCAACCACACAGGGTGGTGAGTATGAAGTCTTCTTGAATGGTGAGACTGTCCAAGTCCAAGGTGCTGGATCAAATACTGGTTTTGTAATGCAGACTAAGAAGTCTACTGATGGCACATCATTAGTTAAACTACAAACTATCGCTGGTACTATAGCTCAGAATGATGTATTAGAAGGTCAGACATCTGGTGCAACAGGTACTGCTGGTGCCCCAACTGATAGATTCTTACTTAATGTCTCTAGAGGTGCATTTGCTTCAGGTGATTGGTTCTTCTCTAAAGAATCAAATACTGAAGGATACATTGACAACTATGTCAATAAGTCTGGATCACTTACAGGTAATACTGGTGGTCGTATCACGATTGATGTTGAAACCATTGATGCTCAGTGGGATCCTGGTGACGTTATCTACGGTAGTGTTACTGCATACATCCTTTCAGTTAAGGGTATAACTGGTACACAGATTCAACTTAACCAGTACATACATGGTACTGCGGTATATGAGTTAGATCTTGGAGTCGCAATCGTTGATATCGGCACTAATGATACCTTCCGTGTTGGTGATGAAGTATCACTCCTACAAGGTACAACTGAGAAGAATCCAGGATTCAAAGCAACTGTAACAAAATACATTAATGGATTAGAGCTTGAGAATACTGATCCTAACTACGGTATACACAAACTTTGGGTTGGTAACGTAGTTCCAGTAGGCACAGGTGAGACAATCGATGCTGTAACTCAAGGCACAAACAACATTGGTAAGATTGATCTTGGATCTAACTTCCCAAGCATATATGCTAACGTTACTAACGTAACTACAACAACTTACTCATCATACGCTAAGGTCGTATCAATCGAGCAAGTTGGTATCACTGCTGAAATTTGGGTAGAAGATGCTTCTGGGGCATTCGTTGATAATATGTCAGTCATTTCCGACTACGGATGGGGTGGTGCAGTTTCATCTGCTCGCACACTCGAAGGTCGTGTTGACAGATACTTCAGAGGATTTGATGGTCAGCAAACACAGTTTGATTTAACCATCTCTAATGGTGAAGCATACTTCCCAGATCCAGCTGGTCACTTACTAGCATTCGTTAATGGTATCCTACAGCCTCCTGGCGGTAACAACTCTTACGTTGCATTCTCAGACAAGATTCAGTTTGCTGAGCCACCTGTAATCGGATCACAATTCGTTGGTTACTACGTTGGTAAATTACGTCAGTTAGACGATATCAGTTATGAGTTTGATTCATTGAGATCTTCCTTCAACCTTAAGAGATCTGGATTATTCTACTCCTTGACTCTAACTGAAGGTGTTTCATCTAACGTTATCCGTCCTGAGAATAACATTATCGTATCACTTAACGGTGTTATACAGGAACCTGGACTCGCATACGAGATCGTTGGTTCACGATTAATCTTCGCTGAAGTCCCACGTGCGGGATCAACATTCGTTGGTTTCTCATACATTGGATCTGACGCAGACGTTATCGCAGCAACCGTTGTCCCACCAATCGAAGCTGGTGACAAACTTGAAATAGACGGTGAAGAATTTGCTCGTGAGGTTGCTCTAATTGAGTCTTCAAACTCACTAATCACATTCGAGTACACTGGATCTGTTAAGGGTCGTAACGCTGCTGCTATCGCTGATATCACATCTGGACAGATTACAAATGCTAACCTAACCAACTCTGGTGATGGTTATACTTCACGTCCTAACGTTGACGTTATCTCCTCTTCTGGATTTGACGCTCGTATCAAGGCATTGATGGGTGTTACTAGAATTGATGTTAAGACTCCTGGTATCGGATACGCATTACCAACAGTTGCTATCGATAATGAAGTTCCTGATAGTTTCACAACTCCTGAAGGTGCTCCTATTAACGGTGGATTTGACGTACTCGCTGGCGAAGGATCTGAATACACAGGTGGTGCTGGAGATATCGATCCTGGCACAATCTTTATATCACAAGACCCAGTTAACGTAACAGTTAACCAAGGTTACTCTGCTTCATTCACAGTTGTCTCTACCGTAACTAACGATCAGACAATGAATTATCAGTGGCAGAAGAAGGAGTATGGCACACAGACATGGAGCAACATCATTGGTGCTAACCAGTCAACATACAATACTCCAAATACTACACAGGCAGACGACAGTGACGAATATCGTGTTGCGATCACTGCATCTGGTGCAACTCCAGTTTACTCACTATCTGCTGTATTGAGCGTCCAGACTGGTGCTACAGTCCTAAGCAACTTCTTACCAACACAAATATTTGATGACATCTAAATAACTCCATGAGTGCAACAGCAACTTACAACGAAGCGACTAAAGTCTTGACGGTGGCATCCAATGGATTACCATCGCCAGTGGCTCATGGCACGTTTCCTAACGATCACAACCCTAATGTACCTACTGAGCAAGATTTCGATCATGATTTCTTGTATAGAGGTGGCACATTTGGCACTGCTAGGACGTTTGACTCCAATGTCTATACGCATGATGGATTCATTCGATCAATAACATTGTCAGTAACAGATCTTACTGTATTCACTGGGAATAATATTCAACCTGGTGACCACTTAATGTTTAAGTTTAGTGATGGATTACACTTAAGATATCTTTACAAGGGCACTGAGTTTACTTCTATTGCTGGTGAGTGCTGGTTGGCAGCAGATGATAGATTAGATTTGATCATGGATACACAGGAGATAACTCCTGTTAATGGTACATATGAGTATTGGGATAGTAGAAACGGAAGAACTCAAACTCCACTGGGGAACATAGGAATTGCTGGCAATGGAGTTGCTATTTTTAACCCTTCTGCTGGATCAGGACTCAATCCTCCTGCTGGATTCAGTTGGGTTGCTGCTGGAGATGCACCTTTTGTTAATTCTGGAGAAGATAATTGTGGTGGACACCCTACACAATCAGGTGAATACCATTATCATGACCCACATTTCTTAGATTGTTGGAAAGCCAATTCAACAATGGCAAGTTATAACGATTATTATGGTAATACCCAGTTTAATGGTAATAATATTCGTCATCCAGATGGTCATTCTAAGATAATTGGCATATGTTTTGATGGATTTCCCATCTATGGTCCTTTTGGATATGATAATCCATTCGATAATTTGAGTGGTACTCGTACAATGAGGACTCAATACGGTATTAGAGACCAAGAAGCACCTGGTAGACCCGATTATGGCACGGATTCTGACAATCCACCTGCTGGTGCACTCATGGAAGACTATGAATATGTTGAAGGTAGTGGAGATTTAGATATTCATAACGGTAGATATTGCTTTACACCTGAATATCCCACTGGAACCTACGCATATTTTCTAACAGTAGACCCTGATGACAATGATATAACAAAATTCCCTTATATCATTGGTAATACAACCAGAGAAACTATTGACACCACGTTCACTGTAGCACCTGTATCATCTGGTGGTGATGGTGGAGACGGTGGAGACCCTCCAATCCCTCCAACTTTACAATTTACATTACAACCACAGAATGTTACTGTCAATTCTGGTCAAACTGCTACCTTCAATATACAGAAGTTAGTAATACCAGAGGACGGACCTGTATCATACCAGTGGTATAGATCTACTGACGGTGGTTTCGCATTTGCTGTCATCACAGGTGCTACCGCAGATACCTATTCTCTAACTGCACTACCCTATATGACTGGGTATCGCTTTAGATGTCGTATAACTGGTCCAAATGGTGCACCAGTACCTGCTTCTAACTCACCATTAGATTCACAAGCAGCAATATTGACAGTAACTGGTGCTGGTGATGGTGGAAGCACTGATAATAGATTCGATAGTACATCATCTACTATGGATTCTACCTTACAATCTTATGATGGTACCTAAATAATCCTGTAATCAAGTATTCAAATGGCTAAACAAACACTCAGTATTGGTACTACCGCTAATGACGGCACTGGCGACAGTCTGAGAGATGGTGCTATCAAATTGAATCAAGTCATTGATGAGATTTACACCAATCTAGGTAACGATACCAATCTACAAGTCAACGTAGGTGCTCCTACGAATGGACAAACTCTAGTATGGAATGGTGCTCAGTTTACTGAGGGTCATTTCGCTGCATTTACAGCAGATGTAGACGTAGCAGGTCAGAAAATCGTATCATCTAACAATGGAGACATAGTTATACAACCAAATGGTAGTGGTGATATCAAATTCTGGGCAGCAAACACTGGATCTGCACTTACCTATATTGATGGTGCTGATGGAAAATTAAAATGGTCTAATGACTTTGCAACATCTGGTGATTTACCAGCATTCACTGATCATAAAGGAATGTTTGGTGTTGTTATTGATGAGTCTGCTGCATACTATGCAACTAACACAGCATGGACTAAGTTAATTGACAATACAGATAGTATTGGATTACTTGATGACGTAGATATGACAGTCGGTGGAGGTCCGAGTGATGGTCAAGTTCTTAAATGGTCCGCTTCAAATCTTAAATGGCAGCCTGCTAATGATGAGGCAGGATCTGGTGGAGGCGGTGGTACAACTCAAAACTTATTTGAAGGAATCACTGCTGACACTGGCAGTACTACTGCTAGTGCTCCTACTGATGTTCTTACAGTTGCGGGAGGCACTAATATCTCGACTGCAATCACAGGAGACACCCTCACAATAAACATGACAGGGGCATTAGGTGATGCAAACCAAAATGCCTATGGTGTAATTGGAAGTGATTCGGGAAATAAGACAGCAAGTAGCACTACTGCTACTATTAATTTACTTGGTGGCACTGGTATAAGCACTGCTATATCAGGTGATAACCTTACAATCACCAATGATGCTCCAAACGTATCACAGAATATATTCCAGACAATTGCTGGTGATAGTGGTACCACTGCTGCTGGAAGTGCAACTACTACATTAACCGTAGCGGGTGGTAATGGAGTTGCAACTGTTGCAACAGCAGACACATTGACTATAAACGCAGATCTTTATACCTCTTCTACTCCATCCAATAATGATAATATCGTATACAATGGTACTTCATGGGATCCTGTAGAGAGTCCTACAGTTGGTTTTACAGTTACTGCACCTACCATGTCTGACTATCAATTCTCAGGTGGTGGTATGGATTCATCCGCAAATAATCCAACAATCTATGTTTATAGAGGATTTACATACAGATTTGACAACTCAGGTCCAGGTGTAGCACACCCATTTGAATTAAGACAGTCAGCAGGTGGTGCTGCTCTATCTGTTGGTGTTACTGGATCTACTACAGGAGTCCAATATTATACTGTGCCTCAAAATGTTTCTGCTGGCACAACCTATGTTTATCAATGCACACTCCATCCTGCAATGGTTGGTAATATAGTAATCGTCTAATATGGCAAGAACAGTCCCTGGATCTGGAGCACAAATCTTCCCTGTATTTAATAGTATATCAGGGGTGAGGGATGTCTATGTGATTAATCCTGGGAGTGGATATGATCCTAATGATCCACCTAGACTTCGTATTGAAAATTGTGGCACACCTATTCGTGATGCTGTATTGAGACCTGTCATAGAAGGTGAAGCAGGGGAGATTACTGCTGTTGAGGTGTTAGATCCTGGTGAAGGATATAACCCATTGAAATTGGTAATTGAAGATGATGGTTCAGATAATCATGCAGATGGTATAGTCTACCTTAAGGAAGATGGTAGTATAGATTTCATTCAGATGACCACACCTGGTGATGGTTATTTTAATGCTACTGCTCGTATTGAAGGTGGTGGTGGATCAGGGTCTGAATTAGTACCAGTAACAGGATTGATAACTGGTCTTTCTATTGAAGAGCAAGGTAGAAACTACACTGAAGAGGACGTTAACCTTATCATTTCAGGTGGTGGAGGACAGGGTGCAACTGGTGTTGCTGCTGTTAATCCATTCGGTCAGGTTACATCTATTACTCTAACAAATCAGGGTGAATTCTTTGAAGATCCTCCTCTTATACAGATAATAAAAGGCGGTGGATCTGGTGCAACGGCCGAAGCGTTTATTAACCTCGGAAAGATTACAAACATTGACCTCTTGGCAGGTGGCGGTGGATATAGCACACCTCCAGAGATTATCTTTACTAGGGATACTAACCTTATTAGAGAAGCAAGAGTTAGACAGTCGTTAAATGCAGTTACATATAACCTTACAGGTATAACATCTGATCTAACATCAAGTCAAACAGAAATACCAGTTGAAACTACTGCTCCTTTCCCAGGTTCAGGTAAAATCCTACTTGGTAGAGAGTTAGTTAGATATACAGGTAAACTTGAAGCTGGTGTAGACGGTGCAACATACGATGCTTTCACTGGATGTGATAGAGGTATTAACTTCCGTTTTGACCAGAAGGTTATATTAGATAACTTACAGGATGATCCTAATACTGGGTTATCTGCTTATAGTTTTAGTGTTACTGACAAAGTAAGAAGGGTTGAAGAGTCATCTAACAACCGAGTTGCTATTGTATATGACTGGGATGTTGCTCAAAGAGCACTCTACTTAACCTTTGAGGTTGATGAATTAGCATTCATTGATGCTGGTAGATCTAATGAGAAAGCAAAGAATATAGCATTCGTTGCAGGTACTTCTGGATCATCTGGCACAGGTATTGAGCCTCACGTTTTAGTTGAAAAGGAAGGAAGTGACATTGTTACTTTCACTGTACCACTAGGACTCATCCTAAATAGAGCATTTGAAGATGATGATGAAGAGTATACCGATAGTGAAGGTGTACAAAGATTTGGTGATGGTATCATTGACCTTGTTAACACTGGTACAGACTTTGAAAACCAGATTAATCTAGATGGTGGTATTGCATCGTCTAAATATGGTATAGAGGAGACTCTTGGTGGACAAAACACTACCCTATTACAGATAGGGGATCAGATATATGACGGTAGTCAGAATGCATTAGTTGCAACAGTACAGTCTGCTGGTCAATTAGGAGATGGTGATACTCATACATCTACTGCTGATATAATCATAGAATATACTACACAGAACCTACATACCGTTGAGAGCAGTCCTTCGGGTGCAGAGCAATTAGAAGGTGTTACAACTGGTGTTAAGTGCACTTCTGTTAGTAGGATATCTGGACCTAAGACAGGTCAATACACTATTAGTGTTAAGAGTTTAATACCTAATGGTGACACTTACAAGTTTAATGTAGGTGAAGTGCTTAGAGGTAATACTTCTGGAGCATTAGCCAACATCAAAGCTGTTGAATATAATACATTCTCCCGAAACGAGGGTGAATAACCCACATAAATAAAAAGAAGGCAATTGTATAGTAATGGCATTACTTACCGACCAATGTAGAATATTTACTGCCGAAAGGTTCAGGAAGGCACTTGAAGGGCCAAATCCTACTCAGTCTGACCTGGAAGCGGGTACTAGTCGGGATCGCCTTTATGTGTTTATCGGTAGACCACAACCATGGGATAACGAAAACGCACCTCCAGACCCAGTAGATTCATTCCAAGAATTTTCCGATGACTATTCGGATATGATCTCCCTGAAGAGGGTGTTAGCAAATGACACCATTCAGGTTATCCGTCGTACTGACTGGATTCCCCCAGAGCAAACCACTGGTGGTCTGGGTTATGTTTATGATATGTATCGTCATGATTACTCCTCGACTAAAACGGCATCGTCGGGTGCTACCAAACTTTACGACGCAGATTTCTACGTTGTTAACTCGTCTTATCAAGTTTACAAGTGCATATACAACGGCACCAGTCCTAGTGATCCTAATGGTAAACCTAGTACTGTTGAGCCTACTGGCACCTCCACTTCAATTATCACAACTGCTGATGGTTACCGTTGGAAGTATATGTTTACGATCCCTGTTGGTCAAGTCTTAAAATTCTTCTCCAACGAATACATGCCAGTGTTATTTGACACTGCTGTTGTGGCGGATGCTATCGGTGGAGAGATTGATACTATTGTTATTGGATCATCTGGTGCGGGTTATAACAACGGTACCTATGAAAACGTCCCTATTAAAGGAGACGGAGTTGGTGGTAGGGTTTCACTTGTTGTAGATGGTGGTCGTATTGCATCTGCTACTGTTACATCTGGTGGATCTGGATACACCTTTGGTAAAGTAATCATCGATGAAGTCAACGGTATTGGTGCTGGAACAGGTACTGGTGGTAGCGTTGAGGTTGTCATACCTCCAGTAGGAGGACATGGTAAATCCCCTGCAACTGAATTGGGTGGTTTCCGTGTAATGATTAACACTAAGTTCACCTACGATGAAGGATCTGGTGACTTCCCAACTGATAACGACTATCGTCGTATTGGTTTGGTAATTAATCCTAACAAGTTTGGTACTCAGGAATTAACGTCTGACCTGACATTAAGTGCCACAAAGGCTGCAATATTTGCACCTACGTTTACTGGAAACTTCCAGACTGACGAGATTATAACCCAGTCTCGTACTGTTGGTGGTTAACAGGTAACGGCAAGAGGACGTGTTATATCATGGAATGCAACTACAAAAGTGCTTAAGTATTATCAGAATAGAATTGATGGTATCTTCCCTGAATTCACTGGTAACTTAATCGAGTTTGAAGGTGGTAACCCAATTGTGGGTGCTATCTCAGGTGCATCTGCTGACCCAGATATTAACTTCCCCATTGTTTCTGGATCCTCCACGAGGGTTATTAACAATGCTGAGTATGACCTAGGTATGGCATTTACTAATGGTTATGCAAAAGCAGAAGTTGATCCTAACTCAGGCGATGTCATCTACATAGATAACAGAGGAGCAATTACTCGTGCTGGAGACCAAATTGAAGACATCAAAATCGTAATCGAGTTCTAAAGACATGCCACAGAATACTAATTTAAACATTAGTCCTTACTTTGATGACTTCGATAAGGACAAGAATTTTTACAGAGTCCTCTTTAGACCAGGATATCCGATACAGGCACGTGAGCTCACGACCATGCAGTCCATACTGCAAAACCAGTTGGAGTCTGTCGGACAACACTTCTTCAAAGAAGGAAGTATGGTTATACCAGGTCAGGTGGGTTATGACCTTCAGGTGCAAGCAATTGTACTCCAACAATCATTCCTAGGGGTAGACGTTGAGACGTATCGTACCCAGTTAACTGGACAGATTATTGAGGGTATTACTACAGGTATTAAGGCAAAGGTATTATATTCTATCCCCTCTACAGAGTCTACTAAGGGTTATGTTACTCTGTACGTTAAGTATGTTGAGTCAGGTGACACCACAAGTGACACTACCCTCAAGACTTTTCAGCCCAACGAGCAATTATTGGCCGAAAATGAAATCACCTTCGGGACTACACTGATTGAAGTCGGATCACCATTTGCTCAGTTATTGCCAGTTAATGCAACTGCGGTAGCATCTACTGCATACATTAATGCTGGTGTGTACTTTATCAGAGGTCATTTCGTTGATGTTCCAAGCTCATATCTTATCCTTGATCAATACGACAACAACCCATCTTACAGAGTTGGACTTGAGGTCAGTGAGTCAATCGTTACACCAGAAGACGATCCATCACTTAATGATAATGCAGCAGGTACATCTAATTACTCTGCTCCAGGTGGTCACAGATTTAGAATTAAAACTACTCTCACTAAGAAGCCAATCAATGATGAGACCGATAAGAACTTCATTGAATTACTTCGTATCAACAACTCAAAGGTTGAACAGTTTGTTACGCACACTGCTTATTCAGAACTTGAGCGATCACTCGCAAGAAGAACCTTTGAAGAAAGTGGAGACTATGTAATTGATACCTTCACAGTTAAGGCAAGAGAGAGTCTTGATGATGGTTTCAACAATGGTGTATACCGTGCAGGTGATACTACCTCTGGTGGACAGTTAGCATCAGATGATTTAGTAGCATTTGAGGTATCTCCAGGACGTGCATATGTTAAAGGTTATAGGACAGAATTCTTAGTGCCACAATATGTGGATGCTCCTAAACCAAGAGACTTTGCTTCAGTACAAAATACTATCCTACCATTCAGATTAGGACAGTATGTAAAAGTTTATGATGTGTATGGATGGCCCGACCTAACTGGTGAAGGTGTTACATCTGCATATCAAACCTTAGAGATATATGATGATTGGACATTAAACACTACTAATAGTGTCCAAGGTACACTCATTGGTAGGTGTCGCACAGTCCAGATTCAAGAGACTAACATAAATGGTGTCTGGGATTTGTGGATATTTGATGCCCAAATGTTTACTGCAATCAACTTTGCAGCAGGTAATAACTCCGTACAGGTGGGTGATTTACTCAAGGGAAGGACATCTCAGGCAACAGGTTTCGTTGCAGAGCAAGGATCAGGTACCAACTGTAGACTAGAGCAAGTCTCAGGGGTCTTCCAAAATGGCGAGGGTATCGAGCGTGATGGCCGAGTTATTGGTACTCTAGAGGCAGCACATACATTCAACCTAACTGATGGTAGACATGTAGTTGGTAGAAACACAGGTAATGCTATTATCTTTGGTGCTAACTTAATGCTTAATGATGTAAGAATCATTGAAGGCACAACTATTACTATCGATCAAGCAGGTAATAGTAGATTAGAAGGATTTAGATCTAAGTTTGCACAAGACCTACGTCCAGGAGATGTTGTTACACCAACTAATACATCTGAAGAGGGTGAGAATACTCTTAGAATTGCAACAGTTGATGTTACTGCAATTAATACTTCAGCTACAAATGCTGCTACAGGTCAGTCGTCGTATATTTTTGACTACTTAAACCAGTATGCATTACTAGAAGTTGGTCTGAAGAAAGGTACTGTTAATGATGGGGAAGTAAGTGCTCTTGCACGTATGAGACCATTCATCTTCCAGAAAGACTACCAGAATGGTGAGCTATCTATTGACTGTCCACGTACATCGATGAAGTCAATCTCTGACGAATCATTCTTTGTATTCAGGACATTCACTAATAAGACTGTTGTATCAGGTGGTGTTACTGTATCACTACCAGAATCAGAGCAGTTTGCAACACTTGACGATGAAAACTATATTCTAACTATTATTGCAGAATCAGGATCTGCATGGTCAGTTGGAGAAAACTTAGATATAGATTCACTTAACACTGCTGGTACTTTGACAGTTACCTTTGGTGCTGATAGACAGTCAATTACTATTGATGGTCTTGCTAACGTATCTACTATCAAACTAACTGCATTGGTATCTAAGAATATCGTCAGTAAGAAGATTAAGACTGCTGCTAAGATGAGAGCGTTGAAAGTTATCCGCACTCGTATTAACAACGACCAACAAAAATATGGTTTGGCATATGGTAACCTATATGGCACACGTATTGAAGATGAAGAGATATCATTTGCTCTTAATGATGTATACAAAGTACATGCTGTATATGAGTCAGAGAATGATAGCGATGCATCACCTCCTTATATTGTATTAACAGAGTCAACCTTCTTTGATAACGGCACAGTTATTATAGGTAAGACATCTGGTGCTCGTGGTAGAGTTATTCAGTTTATCAACTCTACTCTAAGACTATACTATGTCCAGTTAAATGAGATTCCATTTGCTGCTGGTGAGACTGTTGAGGGTGTAGATGATGATGGAATTCCACTATCAGCATTCGTTGATGATGCTGAAGGATCAGTATTCAGAGGTAGTAAAGTTATTACCACACAATTTACTTTAGATCCAGGTCAGAAAGCACACTACTATGATGTGTGTAAGATCAGTAGGTATCCACAGTATACTCCACCTATTCGTAAGATGTTAGTCATCTTTGACTACTTCATCCATGAATCATCTGGAGATTACTTCTCATCTCAGTCATATACTGGTATTAGTTACAAAGATATTCCAACCTATAAACTTGATGGATCTATTAACTTCCTAAGAGACCAAGTAGATTTCCGTCCAGGTGTAGGTGAATTAGCATCTGGGTCAGGTACAGTTACTGCTCCTTTCTATGTTAACTGTGCATCACTAGACTTTGCTGCTAGACAGTTTGATACTTCTGGAGGTACTGGAGGATCAACCATCTTCGATATACCGAAGGTGAATACTGAGATCCGTATGGATTACTCATACTATCTCCCTCGTGCTGACAAGTTATACTTGACACATGATAACCAACTTAAGATAGTTAAGGGTGTATCCTCTGAGGATCTACCACCCCCTGATGGAATTCAGAATGCTATGTTATTAGCACAGATTGAATACCGTCCATTTACATATGATGTAGAAAGAGATATTCTAATCAGTCCTGAGATTATTAGACGATATACCATGAAGGATATCGGTGATCTTGAGACAAGACTAGAGCACGTAGAGTACTACACATCTCTATCTCTATTAGAATCACAAGCAGAAAATACTAAGACTTATGATGATAACGGATTTGACCGTCTTAAGAATGGTTACGTTGTTGATGACTTTACCGATCACAACGTTGGTGACGTTTTCTCAGTTGACTACAAATGCTCTCTCGACTTCAAGAATGGATTCCTTAGACCATCCCACTACACAACTAACGTCCCACTTGAATTAAACCTTGGTGCTTCAAGTAATATTGTTAAGACTCCTGGTAACATGGCATTGTTACCATGGGAAGATCTAGCAATCATTACACAACCATATGCATCTAGAGTAGAGAATGTAAACCCATTTAACGTGTTTACTTTCATTGGTCGTATTGACTTAACTCCTGCATCTGATGACTGGGTTGACATCAAGAGATTACCAGCACGTGTTGAGAACGTAGAAGGTGACTTCTCTGCTGTATCAAGAGACTTACAAGTTGACCAGAATGGATTTGCTCCTATTCAGTGGGGATCATGGAAGACCAACTGGACAGGTGAATCATTACAATCTACCTCACAGTTTAGAAACAGATCTGGATCATTCAGTGCAGGTGGTCGTAGACTCGGTAGATTAGGTCACGGACAAGGAAGACAGCCTCTATTCGTACATGAAAGACGTACTTGGAGGGTTGTTAATAACCAAGCAAGACAGGGTATTAAGACTCGTGTTGTTGCTAAGATTGATAAGAAATCTTTAGGAGATACACAGTTATCACAAACAGCGATTCCTTGGATTAGATCTCGTAACGTTTCATTCAACTGTGATAGGATGAAGCCACGCACAAGAATCTATGCATTCTTTGATGGTGTTAATGTTACAACCTATATCACACCTAAAGTTATTGAGATTGTTAAATCATCTACTGCTGATCCACAAACTAACGAGACACCTTTCGTTGAAGGTGAGACTGTAGTTGGTAGTATCTCAGGATGTAGATTTAAGGTTGCTCCAGCAAATGATGGATACAAGACTGACCCATATGGAACAGGTACTGCGACATTAGCAGAGTCTTATGCATCGCAGACACCTTATATTAATATTGATACTGCATCTCTATCAGAGAGTGTCAACCCTAACTACTACGGCAATATGAATGTCGGAGAAGTATTGGTAGGACAGACATCTGGTGCACGTGCAGTTGTTAAAGACCGTCGTTTACTTACAGACAATGTTGGAAGTTTCAAAGGATCATTCTTTATTCCTAACCCAGGTAACGATTCAAACCCTCGTTGGGCTACAGGTACAAGGACATTCCGATTCACAACGTCATCGACGAACAGTAAGGCGAGTGGAGAGGGAGATTCATCTGCTGATACCACATACTCAGCACAAGGTACATTGAAGACTGTTAGAGAGAATATCTTAGCAGTTAGAAATGCTGAATTGGTTAAAGATACCGTTTCAGATACTAGACAGGTTATCACAACTAGGACTGAGACAAGACAGATTGGTTGGTATGACCCTCTTGCTCAATCATTCATTGTTGATGATGAGGGTGGTGTATTCTTAACTGGTATTGATGTATTCTTCAAGACCAAAGATACTAACATTCCTATCTCTATGCAGATCAGGACTATGGAGAATGGTTATCCTACTAAGGATATTCTTCCTTTCTCTGACGTAACAATTACACCTGATCAGATTGAATTGTCAGACAATGCAGCGATTGCATCTCGTTTCACATTCAGATCTCCTGTATACATTAAGGCATCTACTGAATATTGTTTCGTATTACTATCTGACTCTAACGAATATCAAGTTTGGATCTCCAGAATGGGTGACGTTGATGTCTCTGGTACTAGGACAATATCTGAGCAGCCATATGCAGGTGTGTTATTCAAGTCACAAAACGCATCTACTTGGACAGCAGACCAGTATGAAGACATGAAGTTTACTGTCTATCGTGCTAAGTTTACTGAATTGTCAGGTACTGCAATACTTAATAACGCAGAATTAGGTAAAGGTAACGGTGGTATTCACAACCTTATTGAGAATCCTATCTTAACCTTGAAACCAACTCAGTTACTAACACTTCCAGCTGGTCAAAACTTTAACTTTACTATCGGTGCAAGAATCACACAGAGTCCATCTGGTGCATCTGCTACCATTAAAGAATTTGATGCTAACTCAGACCCTGAGAAGATAACCATTACAGATATAGATGGTGCATTCGCAGCAGGTTTCTTAGATGCTAACGGTGACCCATTCCAAGGTCTTGCTTCATCTCAGTCAGTATCAACTATAGTACTATCTGCTATCTACAACGGTGTATTTGAAGTAGGTGACGTAGTTAGTGGATCTACATCTGCTGCTACTGGTATAGTAACAGAATATGATGCAGGTACTAGCACATTGACTCTAAACTATATCACTAAAGCATTTGATGTTAGTGATACATTATCAGAGCCAGGAGGCACAAGTGCTACCATTACAAGTATCTCTTATAGTGGTGACTCTTATGTTGCATATCCAACTGCAACTCCTTC
>MDSZ01227027.1_pt1 | contig 18669 bp, 24 predicted proteins | sample 811201 | NCBI WGS metagenome assembly MDSZ01 (sample SAMN05326647, study PRJNA326480) | marine metagenome | isolation source: seawater | place: Indian Ocean: North | collected 2010
CGTGGCGGTTACATCTATCACGGGCGTGTCAAAGCGCTCGCAGAGGCGGCCCGCGAGGGCGGCCTGAACTTCTAAGGGAGCGGACGTATGGCTCATCAGAACGAGCAGCAGCGTGACCGCGGTGATCGCGGCGATCGCGGCGGCCGTGGCCGCGGCCGCGGACGCGACCGCGAACAGGAACGTGACGACGAGCTCGTAGACAAGCTCGTCCACATCAACCGCGTTGCCAAGACCGTGAAGGGCGGCCGGAACTTCCAGTTCGCCGCGCTCGTGGTTGTCGGCGACGCCAAGGGCCGTGTCGGCTTCGGTCAGGGCAAGGCGCGCGAAGTGCCGGAAGCCATCCGCAAGGCGACCGACGAGGCCAAGAAGACGATGATCCGCGTGCCGCTTCGCGAGGGCCGCACCCTGCATCACGACACCAAGGGCCGTCACGGCGCTGGCAAGGTGATCCTGCGGGCTGCTCCTCCGGGTACCGGTGTTATCGCCGGCGGTCCGATGCGCGCCGTACTGGAATCCCTCGGAGTCCAGGACGTCGTTGCCAAGTCGGTCGGCACCTCGAACCCGTACAACATGATCCGCGCCACCATGGATGCGCTGCGGTCGCAGTCGAGCCCGCGCTCGGTTGCTGCCAAGCGTGGCCTGAAGGTTGGTGATCTGGTGAACCGCCGCGATGACGGTGCGTCTTCGCCGGAAGCGATCGAAGCGTAAGGACTGCGAACCATGGCCAAGAAAACGCTCCGTGTTCGCCAGACGGGCAGCCCCACGCGCCGCCCTCAGGATCAGCGTGCAACGCTGACCGGTCTCGGCCTCGGCAAGATCGGTCGCGTTCGCGAACTGGAAGACACCCCGGCTGTCCGCGGCATGATCGCCAAGGTCAGCCATATGGTGGAAATCGTCGAGGAGTAGGTCCCTCAAGGGGAAACCGCTCCATCGAATGGAGAACGACATGCGTCTCAATCAACTGCGCGACAATGACGGCGCCGCCAAGCTGCGCACCCGCGTCGGCCGTGGTATCGGCTCCGGCAAGGGCAAGACCGGCGGTCGCGGTGTCAAAGGCCAGAAGTCCCGTTCGGGCGTGGCCATCAAGGGCTTTGAAGGCGGTCAGATGCCGCTTCACATGCGTCTGCCGAAGCGGGGCTTCAACAAGCCGAACCGCAAGAGCTGGGCGGAAGTGAACGTCGGCCGTATCGAGAAGGCCATCGCTGAAGGCAAGATCGACGCGAAAAAGCCGATCAATGCCGAAGTCCTGATTGCGGCTGGCCTGGTCCGCCGTGAACTGGATGGCATTCGCCTCCTTGCGAAAGGTGAGCTCAAGTCCAAACTTGACGTCACCGTTGCCGGTGCCTCCAAGGCGGCCATCGAGGCTGTCGAGAAGGCGGGCGGCAAGGTGACCGTCGCCGTGGCCAAGGCCGCGGAATAGGACCCACGCTGACCTTTCGGGGACGAGTTTATGGCTTCAGCTGCCGAACAGCTTGCTGCGAACATGAATTTCAGCTCCTTCGCCAAGGCGAAGGAGCTGCAACAACGTATTCTGTTTACGGTCGGGATCCTGATCGTCTACCGGATCGGTACGTTCGTGCCGATCCCGGGGATCGATCCGGTCCAGTATGCGCGTGTGTTTGAACAGTTCCAGGGCGGAATCCTGAACATGTTCAACACGCTCGGCGGCGGTGCCGTCGAACGCATGGCGATCTTCGCGCTGAACGTGATGCCGTATATCTCGGCCTCGATCATCATGCAGCTCATGTCCGCCACCATTCCGAGCCTTGAAAAGCTCAAGAAGGAAGGGGGCGAGCAGGGGCGCCAGCAGATCAACCAGTACACGCGTTATCTGACGGTGCTGCTGGCGGCCGGACAGGCCTTTGCGATCGCGATCGGCATGAATACGCCGAACGCCGACGGCCTGACCATGGCCATCAATCCGGGACCCTTCTTCATCGCCTCGACGGTGATCACCCTCGTCGGCGGCACCATGCTGCTGCTGTGGCTGGGTGAGCAGATCACGTCGCGCGGCGTGGGCAATGGCGTCTCGCTGATCATTTTCGCCGGTATCATCTCGGCCGTGCCGGGTCTGCTCGGCGGTGCGCTGAGCCAGGCGGCTTCGGGCGCCCTGGCGGCGCCGGTCTTCTTCGGCGGCATTCTCCTGGTGCTGGCCGGCCTGGTTCTGGTGGTCTTCATCGAGCGCTCGCAACGCCGGCTCCTGGTGCAGTACCCCAAGCGCCAGCAGGGCAATCGCATGGTGGGCGGTGATACCTCCTTCCTGCCGCTCAAACTGAACACTGCCGGCGTGATCCCGCCGATCTTCGCCTCGTCGCTGCTCTTCCTGCCGGCCACGGCCGCCAGCTTCCAGCAGCAGTCGGGACCGGAATGGCTGCAGACCGTGGTCGCCTATCTGGGCCAAGGCTCGCCGCTCTTCCTGACGATGTATGCGGCGATGATCGTGTTCTTCTGCTTCTTCTACACATCCGTCGTCTTCAATCCGGAAGATACTGCGGACAATCTGCGCAAGTATGGCGGCTTCCTGCCGGGCATCCGTCCGGGGAAGCGGACCGCGGAATACATCGATTTCGTGCTGTCCCGCCTGACCCTGATCGGCGCGATCTACCTGGTCGTCATCTGCATGGTGCCCATGCTGATGGGCGGCGGCGCGGCGATCGCCCTGGGCGGTACGTCCATCCTCATCGTCGTATCGGTGACGATGGACACGATTTCCCAGATCCAGTCCCATCTGCTGGCGCACCAGTATGAAGGTCTGATCAAGAAGTCGAAACTGCGGGGGCGCAAACGATGAACATCATCCTGTTCGGACCGCCGGGTTGCGGCAAGGGCACGCAAGCCAAGAAACTCGTTTCCGATCGCGGCTGGGTCCAGCTGTCGACCGGTGACATGCTGCGTGCGGCGATTGCGTCCGGTTCCGAACTCGGCAATCGGGTGAAGGCCATCGTCGATGGCGGGAACCTGGTTCCCGACGCGATCGTTATCGAACTGATTGAAGAGCGCCTGCCGGAGGCCGAATCGGCCGGCGGGGCAATTTTCGACGGGTTTCCGCGCACGGTTACGCAGGCTGAAGCCCTGGATGCGGCGCTTGAGAAGCGCGGCACGCAGGTCGATGCGGTTGTCCGCCTTATGGTGGATGAACAGGAACTTGTCGCACGTATGGAAAAGCGTGCGGCCGAAGAAGGACGTGCCGACGACAATATCGACGCGTTCAAGGTGCGCCTGAAAGCCTATCAGGATCAGACCGCGCCTCTGCTTCCCTTCTACGCCGCTCAAGGCAAGCTGAAGGAAGTCGAGGGCATGGGGTCGATGGAAGACGTCGCGGCGAGAATTGCCGCGGCACTGGACACGAAGTGACACACACCTGTTGCAACCCCATTGACGGGGCGGCAACGCTGACTGTAGATAGCGCCCTTCGCGAAACGGGCGAGCTCATGCGGCGACCGAAAGGTTGCCCATTGGTTCGTCCGCGAATGGCGTTCTGACTTGGGAGATGGAAAGTGGCCCGTATTGCCGGCGTCAATATTCCGACGAATAAGCGCGTTGAAATCGCGCTTCGCTATATCCACGGCATTGGCCCGGCCAAGGCGAAGGAGATCTGCGAGCAGGTTTCCATCGCTCCGGAGCGCCGCGTTGCCGACCTGAATGACGCAGAAATCCTGCAAATCCGTGAAGTGATCGATCGTGATCACCTCGTGGAGGGGGATCTGCGCCGTGAAGTCGCGGTCAACATCAAGCGCCTGATGGACCTGGGCAACTATCGTGGCCTGCGCCACCGTCGCGGCCTTCCGGTCCGCGGCCAGCGCACTCACACCAATGCGCGCACGCGCAAAGGTCCCGCCAAGCCGATCGCCGGCAAGAAGAAGTAGGGCCCTGAGACATGGCTAAGGAACCGAGCCGCATCAAGCGGCGCGAGCGTAAGAACATCACGTCGGGCGTCGCCCACGTGAATGCCAGCTTCAACAATACCATGGTGACCATCACCGACGCCCAGGGCAATGCGATTTCCTGGTCGTCCGCCGGTCACATGGGCTTCAAGGGTTCGCGCAAGTCGACCCCGTATGCGGCCCAGATGGCCGCTGAAGACGCTGGCAAGAAGGCAATCGAGCACGGCATGAAGACCATCGAAGTGAAGGTCTCGGGCCCGGGTTCGGGGCGCGAAAGCGCGCTGCGTGCGTTGCAATCGGTGGGTTTCACCATCACCACCATCCAGGACGTCACGCCGATCCCGCACAACGGCTGCCGTCCGCCGAAGCGCCGCCGCGTCTAATCCGCGGCGCGCATTTCGCCTGTTGAACGCGCCGCCGGCCAGGGGCCGGACGGCTGATGAAGGGGCAGTAGGAACGTGATCGAGAAGAACTGGCAGGAACTTATCCGCCCGATGAAGCCGGAAATCGAGCCGGGGCATGACCCGGAGCGTCAGGCGAAGATCGTCGCGGAACCGCTGGAGCGCGGCTTCGGCATGACGCTCGGCAATGCGCTTCGCCGCGTGCTGCTGTCCTCCCTGCAGGGCGCAGCCGTGACGAATGTCCACATTGACGGCGTGGTGCACGAGTTCTCGTCGATCGACGGTGTGCGTGAAGACGTCACCGACATCGTCCTGAACATCAAGCAGATCGCCCTGCGCATGCATGGCGAAGGCCCCAAGCGGGTTGTCCTGAAGAAGTCCGGTCCGGGCATTGTCACTGCCGGTGACATCGAAGAGACCGCCGACGTCGAGATCGTGAACAAGGACCTCGTCCTGTGCACGCTCGACGAGGGTGCGGAAATCCGCATGGAGTTCACGGTCAACACGGGCAAGGGCTATGTGCCGTCCGAGCGGAATCGTCCGGAAGACGCCCCGATCGGCCTGATCGGCGTCGACTCGCTGTTCAGCCCGGTCAAGCGCGTGTCCTACAAGGTCGAGAACACCCGTGAGGGCCAGGTTCTGGACTATGACAAGCTGACGCTCGAGATCGAGACCGACGGAACCGTCACGCCGGAGGACAGCGTTGCCTTCGCAGCGCGCATCCTGCAGGACCAGTTCCAGATCTTCATCAACTTCGAGGAAGCTGTCGAGGCGCGTCCGGCCGAGGACGACAAGCCCGAGCTCGACTTCAACCCGGCGCTGCTGCGCAAGGTCGACGAGCTGGAACTGTCGGTGCGTTCGGCGAACTGCTTGAAGAACGACAACATCGTCTACATCGGCGACCTGATCCAGAAGTCCGAGGCGGAAATGCTCCGCACCCCGAACTTCGGCCGCAAGTCGCTTAACGAGATCAAGGAAGTTCTCGCCCAGATGGGTCTGCACCTGGGTATGGAAGCGCCGAACTGGCCGCCGGAGAACATCGAGGATCTGGCCAAACGTTTTGAGGATCACGTCTAGGCGGCTGCCGGGAGGCACCCGAACCGGACCTGAGGAGATATAGCCATGCGTCACGGCATCGCACATCGCAAACTGAACCGCACGCACTCGCACCGCAAGGCGATGCTGGCCAATATGGCCGCCTCGCTGATCGAGCACGAGCAAATCGTCACCACCCTGCCGAAGGCGAAGGAGCTGGCTCCGTTCATGGACAAGCTCATCTCGCTGGCAAAACGCGGTGATATCCACGGTCGTCGTCTGGCCATGTCCCGTGTCCGCAATGAGGACCAGGTCAAGAAGCTGTTCGACACGCTGGGCGGCCGCTATGCCGAGCGCAATGGCGGTTACACCCGCGTGCTGAAGGCCGGCTTCCGTCATGGCGACAATGCGCCGATGGCCGTGATCGAACTCGTCGATCGCGACCCGGCCGCCAAGGGCGCCGTGGACCGCGCGCGCCTGGAAGCAGAAGAAGGCATGACTGAGGAGTAAGATCCCGGTCATTGCACGTTCAGAAGAAGGCGGCTTTGCTCATGCAATGCCGCCTTTTTTCTTGTCTCAGCTGTGCCCAAGTGGAAGCCATGATCAGACAGTTTCTCATCGCCTTACTCTTCGCCTGCTCTCCTGCCCTGGCGCAGGACATTCCCTTCGCCGACAGTTCGGAGCGGGTGGTTCCGGAAAGCCGTAGCGAACTGCAGCTGTCGTTTGCGCCGATCGTGCGTGAAGCGACGCCGGCCGTCGTGAATGTCTATTCGCGGCGCGTGGTCCAGAGCCCGTTCGCGTCAGATCCGGTGTTGTCGCGTTTTTTCCGCAGCCAGCCGCGCGAGCAGAACTCCCTTGGTTCGGGCGTGATCGTGGATGCGTCCGGTGTGATCGTCACCAACAATCACGTTGTGGCCAACGCCACCGAGCTGCGGATCGTCCTCGCCGACCGGCGGGAGTTCGAGGCCGAGGTCCTGCTGACGGATGAAGCCACCGATCTGGCCGTCCTGCGCGTCGAGACCGACGAGCCGCTTCCGGTCCTGCCCTTCGACATGGCCGGCGATATCGAGGTCGGCGATCTCGTGCTGGCGATCGGCAACCCCTTCGGTGTCGGCCAGACCGTGACATCCGGCATCGTGTCGGCCCTGGCGCGGACCGAGGTCGGCGGCAGCGATTTCGGCTCCTTCATCCAGACCGATGCGGCGATCAATCCGGGCAATTCCGGTGGCGCTCTGGTCGACATGGATGGCGAGCTGGTGGGCGTGAACACCATGATCTTTTCCCGCTCCGGCGGGTCGAACGGGATCGGCTTTGCCATCCCGGTCGAGATGGTTCGCCGTGTGGTCGATACCGCGCTGGGCGAGGGCGAACTGGTTCGCCCCTGGCTTGGCGCCCGCCTGCAACCGGTGGATGGCGACCTGTCCCGGGCGCTGGGCCTGAGCCGGCCGCGCGGCGCGCTGGTCAACGAGGTCTATCCCGGCGCAGCGGCCGACGAGGCCGGGCTGCGCCGCGGTGATATCGTGATGGCTGTCGACGGTCGCGAGATCAATGACGAGGCGGGCGCCCGTTTCCGGCTGGCCACAAGGGCCGCTGGCGAGGCGGCCAGCTTCACCGTCCTGCGTGATGGCGACGAGCTGTCGCTTGAGGTGCCTGTCGAACCGGCACCGGGCGAGACCGAGCCTGCACCGTTCGATGCGACCGGCCGCAACCCGCTGTCGGGGGCACAGCTGGTCGAGATGTCGCCGGCCTTCAATGAACGCGTCGGACTCGATCCCTTTCTCGAGGGGGTGGTGATTTACCGGGTCGCCGGGCGGTCTGTCGCGGCAAATGTCTTCCGGGCCGGTGACCGGGTGATCGAGCTGATGGGCGAGCCGGTTCGCGACATCGACGATCTCGCCGAGATCCTGCAGAGCCGGGACGGAGAGCGGATCTGGCCGATCGTGGTCGAGCGGCGCGGCCGCCGGTACGAGACCGCGCTGCGGCTTTACTAGCGCTCGTCGCTCTGCGGCTTCAGCGTGACCAGGCTCCAGACGTGGCCGAACGGGTCGCGCAGCTTGCCATGGCGGCCGAAGAACTCGTCGCGGCAGGAACGGATAGCTGTGGCACCCGCTGCCACAGCCCGTTCGAACCAGGCATCCGCATCGTCGACATTCAGATTGATGGTTGATGTGGTGCGGTTGGCCAGCGTCTTCGGCGAGACATTCCCGATCTGGTCGTCCGGATCGGGAAACTCGTCGGCCAGCATCAATATCCCGCCATTGATGCGCACGGTGGCATGGCCCAGCTTGCCGTCGAAATCATATCGTTCGACCGTCTCGGCCCCGAAGGCACGGGTGTAGAAGTCCAGCGCCGCAGCGCCGTCATGGACGCTGAGATAGGGCACGAGTCTCATTTCGGGACTGACGGCTTGCTCCGGCCTGTCGCTCATCCTGTCTCTCCCCGCTCATCGCTGGAATGCTTCAAGGCATGCGACCTCCGGTTTCGTATTGATTTACACTGGCGTCAAGACGCGTCACTCTCCCGCTCCATATGGTCATAAAAACGGAGGGATCGACCAATGAAACATGTTCGCGTGGCGTCTGTTGTCGCATCGGTCTGGTGCGCATCGATGCTGTCAGGTTGCATCACCTCGCCGGAGGAGCAGGAAGCGCTTCGCCAGGCGGAGCTTGAGGAACAACTGCACTTGCAGGCCATGATCGAGGCCGGTGAATGCCGGGAGCGCCCCATGACCGGCATGCGGACCCGCACGGTCTATGAGTGTGGCGAGGAAAACGCGGAAATGCTCGACGCCGCACGCGAGTCGATGCGGCGGATCAACCGCCAGGGTGGCATCTGCAGCAGCGGCGCCGCATGTAGCCCCGAGTGACAAGAGTATGAGCGAAGCAGATCGGTTCATGGCATTCTTGTGCCATGACCGATCTGTTCCAATCTGCCGGCCTTGAAGAGAGCGCGCCGCGGCCGCTGGCTGACCGGTTGCGCCCGAAAACCCTCGACGAAGTCGTTGGCCAGGACCATCTGCTGACGGGTACCGGGCCGATCGCCCGGATGCGGGCGCAGGGCCGTCTGGCCTCGCTGATCCTGTGGGGACCGCCCGGCGTCGGCAAGACGACGATCGCGCGTCTGCTGGCCGAGGACAGCGGCCTGGAGTTCGAGCCGCTCTCGGCGGTTTTCTCCGGTGTGGCCGATCTCAAGAAGGCTTTCGAACGTGCCCGGGCCCGCCGGGCAGCCGGCCGGGGTACACTGCTCTTCGTTGACGAGATCCACCGCTTCAATCGCGCCCAGCAGGACGGCTTCCTGCCGGTCGTGGAAGAGGGAACGGTCACGCTTGTCGGTGCGACAACCGAAAACCCGTCCTTCGAGCTCAATGCGGCTTTGCTGTCGCGCTGTCAGGTCCTGGTCCTGAAACGCCTGGACGATGCGGGCCTCGACCAGCTGATCGCCCGCGCCGAGACCGAGATGGGCCGCACCCTGCCGCTCGACGACGGCGCACGCACAGCCCTTCGCTCGATGGCGGACGGGGATGGCCGCTACCTGCTCAACCTCGTCGAGGAGGCCTTCACCTTCGATCCGGCCACGCCCGTCGATGCCGCAACCCTGGCCCAGCTTCTCAACAAGCGGGCAACGGCCTACGACAAGGATCGCGAAGAGCACTACAATCTCATTTCCGCGCTCCACAAATCGGTGCGCGGCTCCGATCCCGATGCCGCGCTCTACTGGTTTGCGCGCATGCTGGAGGGCGGCGAGGACCCGCTTTTCCTGGCGCGGCGTCTGGTGCGCATGGCGTCAGAAGAGATCGCCATCGCCGATCCCACGGCCCTGATGATCGCCAATGAGGCGGCGCGGACCTACGAGCGCCTGGGCTCGCCCGAGGGCGAGCTGGCGCTGGCCCATGCCGTGGTGCATCTGGCTACCGCACCCAAGTCCAATGCCGTCTATGTCGCCTACAAGCGCGCCCGCCGGCTGGCCAAGGAGACCGGCTCGCTCATGCCGCCGGCGCATATTCTCAACGCCCCGACCAGGCTCATGGAGCAGCAGGGATACGGCAAGGGCTATGAATATGACCACGATGTCGAGGGCGGCGTGTCCGGCCAGGATTACTTCCCGGCCGAAATGCACGACCGCCCGGTGCTTTATGAACCCAAGGACCGCGGCCGGGAGGCGTCCATTCGCGAACGGCTCGACCGCTGGCGCGCGCTGCGCAATGAGCGTCGCAAGGGCTAGCCGGGCGAGCCCGGCGCCGCGTCTTCCATCTCGCAGGCCGCGCCCTCTGCAGCATCCCGGTCGAGGGGCGGCAGGCCGATGGCCTCGCGCCGGCCGGTGAGGGTGTCCGGCTCGGCGATCTCGTGCAGGGTGACGGTGCCGTCGGCGCAGTAGGATTGCGTGCCGTAGGGCTGGGCCCGGTCTCCGGCGAGCGCGTGGCGGTCGGCCATGGCGGCAAAGGCGGCAGCGTCATATCCGCCTTCCAGGACGACGGGTTCCAGTGCGGCGACGATGCGGCCGAGATTGGCATCGTCGCGTTCGGCCATGCGCAAAAGCTCGCGGGCCGGGCGGGGCTGCAGGGTGTGGAAGTCTGCGAAACTCTGCGGATCAAGCTGCGCGGCCGCCCAGGCGGTGTTCTCTGCCTGCAGGGCGCCGATCCGCGTCAGTCCGGCCTGCATGATCGGGCCGCGTGCGCCATCATCGAGGTCGGTGCGGGCAATGACCGGATAGACCAGATCGGCAGCAAAGCGCTCCCGTGCCGTGCGCGATGCCAGCTCGCCGATCACGCTGCCCCACTCATCCCAGCGGCTTTCGGTCAGCGCGATGAGTGTGGCGGCATCGGTTGGTTCGGCGGGAGCCTCCGCCGCCTCCGGTGCGGGCTCGCCATCGGGCGTCGTGTCCTGCAGCAGTACGAGGGCGGCAAGGGCGATCAGATGCATCAGGCGACTCCGGTTTTTGCTGCCGGCAGTCTATGCCCTGGCAGCCCTGTGCCAAGGGCCCAAAACAAAAGCGGGCGCTGCTGGAGCAGCACCCGCTTTCGTTGGGTCGGGCGATCCCGGGCCGCCGGCGTGTGAGGGGAGCCGGCTGGCGGATCGAAGCCTGATGGGGGCGGGATTAGGCGAGGGCGCTGGAAAGCGCGATCGTCATGGCCCCAAACACACCGGCCACGAACAGGATGTTGATCACCGTCGAGAGGGTCGAAGAAACGCGGGTCATCAGCAAAAGTCCTTTGGTCTTGGCGAGCCGGCCGTCCCGGTTCGCGTGTTGGTAAATAAGGACTTAGCCAAGTTTCACAATGGACGTTTCACCAGAGTAGCTATGCAAAAATGCAAAATTAAATGGATTTCATATGCTAATGTGGGTCGTTTTGTCGCATTCCGAAATGTCCGGGGCGACCCGTCCTGCTGCCGTGCTTGCCAATCCGGCGGGGCCGTCCTATCGAGCGGCGTATGAACCATCTCCTTCTCATCGCAGCGGGCGGCGCGGGCGGTGCCGTGTCCCGGCATCTTGTCGGCCAGGCCGCGCTGCGCTGGCTGGGACCGCAAATGCCGCTGGGCCTGCCCTGGGGGACGCTGGCCGTGAATGTCGTCGGCGGTCTGGCGATGGGCCTCCTGGTGGGCTGGCTTGCCCTGGCGGGGCGGGGTGAGGCCGACCAGTATATCAGACTGGCGGGGGCTGTGGGATTTCTCGGGGGCTTCACCACCTTCTCGGCCTACTCCCTCGAGCTCGCCACGATGGTCGAACGCAAGGCCTATGCACTGGCGTTCGGCTATGCAGCGGGATCGGTTGTGCTGGCCCTCGGCGCGGTGTTCGCCGGGCTGATCATCATGCGCAAGGTACTGACATGAGTGGCGTTCAAACCCTGAAGGTCGAGCCGTCCGAGGATGGCTCCCGCGTCGATCGCTGGTTCAAGCGGCGCTTTCCGCACGTCCCCGCGACGATGGTGCAGAAGCTCTGCCGCAAGGGGCAGATCCGTGTCGATGGCGGCCGTGTAAAGGGGGATAGCCGTGTTTCTGCGGGCCAGGAAGTGCGGGTTCCGCCGCTGCCCGAACCGGGCGAGAAACCGGCCCGGCCGACGCTGTCGGCCGAAGATACCGCCTTCGTGAAATCCCTCGTCATCTACGAGGACGACGAGCTGATCGCCTTCAACAAGCCCGCAGGCCTGGCCGTGCAGGGCGGGTCGAAGACCCAGCGGCATCTCGACGGCCTGCTGGACGCTTTCGGTACGGGCCTGGAACGGCCGCGCCTGGTGCACCGTCTGGACAAGGATACATCCGGCGTCCTGATCGTCGGCAAGGGCCCCAGGGCCACGGCGAGACTGGCGAAGGCCTTCCAGTCGCATCGCACGAAAAAGACATACTGGGCGATTGCCCTGGGCGTTCCCAAGCCCAAACAGGGCGAGATCAAGGGCTTCATGAAGAAGGCCGGCGGTGCCGGCGGCGATGCCGAGCGCGAGACCATGGTGGCCGCCTCGCATGGCGACCCGGGGGCAAGCCATGCCCTGACCCGCTATACCGTCGTCGCTGAAGCCGGCCAGAAGGCGAGCTGGGTCGCGCTGCGTCCTGTCACAGGCCGCACCCACCAGCTGCGGGTCCATCTTGCCGCGATGGGGCATGCCATTCTGGGCGACCGGAAATACACTTGCGACCGGCCGGCGCCGGAGGATCTCGACCGGCGTCTCTGCCTGCATGCCAGACGGCTGGAGATTCCGCGCGACAAGGGCGCACCGCTGGTGCTCACGGCGGACCTGCCCAAGCCGACCCAGAAAATCTTCGACACACTCGGCTTCTTCGCCAACGAGATCGACGAGACACGCGTTGAGGATGAGCTGGCGTAGCGGCGGATCCGGCAGGCGGCTGACCGTCAGCCGCCGGCTTTCGCAGCCTGCTTGGCCTTGAAGGCCTCCAGCTTTTCCGGGCTTGTTTCGGTCTGGTACTGCGCTTTCCAGGCATCCGGATCCATGCCGTAGACCCGGGCCCGGGCGTCGGCCTTGGACAGATCGATGCCGCGCTCGGCTGCGGCTTCGCGCCACCAGTCGCCCAGACAGTTTCGGCAGAAGTCGGCGAGCAGCATGAGGTCGATATTCTGCACCTCCTTGTGATCGTCCAGATGCGTAAGAAGCCGGCGGAAGGCGGCGGCATCCAGTTCGGTGTGCTGGGCGTCGGTGAGGTCGTCAGGATGGGTCATGGGCGTTCGTCCTCGCGGGTTTGTGCATAGCTAGCATGAGCGGCACCCGGCTTGCCAAGCCGGCGAACGCCGCCTAACGAGCCCGTGAAGCCGTTGCGGGAGTGCCCATGCCGTCCGATCTGAAACTCGCCATCTGGGATATTGACGGGACCATCGTCGACAGCCGCCAGGTGATCCAGCGGGCGATGGCGCGGGCTTTCGAGCGCGCCGGCCTGCCGCCGATCGGGTATGACCGCACGCGCACGATTGTCGGACTGGAGCTGACCGAGGCGATCATGCGCCTCGCGCCGCCGGACTATCCGGCCGAGCGCATCCCGCATCTGGCGACGTATTACAAGGAAGCCTTCGTCGAGCAGCGCGCCGAAACCGGCTTCCAGGAAAAGCTCTACGAAGGCGCCCGCGAGACGATCGAGCGTCTTGCCGGTGAGGGCTGGCTTCTGGGCGTGGCGACAGGCAAGGCCCGGCGGGGCCTCGATATCGTCTTCGGCCATCATGATCTGCACCGCTATTTCGACACTTTCCAGACCGTCGATGGCGGGGCCGGCAAGCCGCATCCGCGCATGGTGCTGGACGCGATGAAGGAGACGGGCACCGATCCGCACCAGGCGGTGATGATCGGCGATACCTCCTTCGACATGGAAATGGGCCGCAATGCCGGGGTCCACACTCTGGGTGTCAGCTGGGGCTTTCACACCGAGGACGAGATCCGCGGCGGCGGCGCCCATGATGTGCACCACGACTTCGACGCGCTGAACCGGGCGCTGGACGTGTTCGGGCGCGGCGTGGAAGAGAGCGCGGCATGAGCGACAAATATGAAACCAAGCCCGGCGTACGTCTGCCCAGGCCGGAAGATGCCCGTCCCAAACGCTTTTACGAACAGGTCGGTGTCGAGCGCGGCGAGGCCGGCTGGTCGGTCCTGCTGGACGGGCGCGGTGTGCGTACACCGGCCAGGAAGGTGCTGGCCGTACCGACCGAGGCGCTGGCCGAAGGCGTTGCTGCCGAATGGTCGGCCCAGGGCGAGCGGATCGACGCGCCGTCCATGCCGATGACCCGGCTGTGCTTCGTGGCGCTGGACCGGATGGCGCTGGCGCACGCGGAAACCGTGGCGGAAGTCACCAGATACGCCTCCACCGATCTGGTGTGTTTTAGGGCGCCCGAACCGCAGGAACTCGTCGCGGCGCAGGCTGCGGCCTGGGATCCGATGCTGGCCTGGGCCGAGCGGGCGCTTGGCGCGCATTTCGTTGCCGCGACCGGTATCCTGCCCGTCGACCAGGACCCCGTTGCGCTGCAGCGCGTGATGGCGATTGCCGGCGAACAGGATGCGTGGCGCCTGACCGCCCTGGCACATGCCACGGCGGTGACCGGTTCGGCCATTCTCGGTCTGGCGCTGCTGCACGGCGAGATCGATGGCGGCCAGGCCTTCGCGCTGTCTAGTGTCGACGAAGCCTGGCAGGCCGGACGATGGGGCGAGGACGCAGAGGCGGCCCAGCGGCTGGCGCTGCTGAAGGCCGAGCTGGTCGCGGTGGACGCCATGCTGCGCGCATTGGACGCGGACGGCCCGGCTTGAAGCCTGCCGCCGCTCCTGTAGTGTGGCGGCGGAATTACCGGAGTTGGGTATCATGGCCGACATGACGATTGCGGAGCCGGACATGGCCGGGAAGACGGGGCCGGGTGGCCTGCTGAATTTCGATGCGCTGCGCTCCGCCAGGATGCGCAACACGCCGTATAACTATTTCGTCGCCGAGGGCGCGCTGAGCGCTGGCGAGGCGGCTGATGTGCGCCGCGATTATCCCGCCATCAACAAGCCGGGCTATCTGCCGCTGTCCAGGCTGGAAGCGAGCGGCGAGTTCAAGCGGTTGATGGACGATCTCAACTCGCCGGAACTGGCCCAGGTCCTGACCGACAAGTTCGGCGTCGACTTCACCGAAAAGCCGCGCATGATCACCGTGCGCCGGCTCTCCCAGCTGTCCGACGGTCCGATCCACAATGACTCCAAGTCGAAGATCCTGACCATGCTGACCTATCTCAATGCCGAGTGGGACGGTACGGGCGCCGGCTGTATCCGCGTGCTCAACGGGCCGAAGGATTTCGAGGACTTCACCGAGGAAGTGCCGCCGCTGGCCGGCTATGTCTTCGCCTTCCTGCGCGACGATCATTCCTGGCACGGCCATCTGCCCTTCGAGGGCGAGCGCTATGTCGTCCAGACCACTTTCCTGACCTCCCAGGAAGAGCTGGACCGCAAGGAAAAGCGCGGCGGGCTGCAATATTTCCTGAAGAAGCTGAACCCGTTCCAGTAGGCGGGACCCGACGCTGCCATGCCGTCACACGTTTTCGGGTGAGGGCGGGTCGCGGCCCTGGCCGTCTAGAGCGCGTGCATCGCGGCCCACTTGTCGAGCCGCCGGATCGCCCGGCCCGGCCAGCTGGCGAAGGGGCCGAGCGGCAGGCTGCGGGCGAATCTGTCGAGATTGACCCCGGCGGCAATCAGGCTCGTCGTCAGCGAGGGCTGGCGGATCTGGCCTGTGACGACCCCGAAGCCGGCATTCGACAGCCGGCGTTTGAAGTCATATTCGCCCGGGCCGAGATGGATGGCGGTGATGCCGTCACCCGCGAGCGATCGTGCCATGTCGAGGAAGAGGGTCAGGCCGGGGCCCAGTTTGGCGTGGTCCGGCCAGAAGACCGGGAACCAGTAGTGCAGCACGGTTTGCGACCGCATGCCGAAATGGGCGGCGGCCAGCTGTCCGTCGATCTCCAGTGTCGACAGCAGGCCGCGAAGCGCCGGATCGGTCCGCTCGAACAGCGTGTCGATCACATTCAGCGTCCACGGTACCGAAAACACGTCGAGCGCGTGGGTGCGGCGATACTGGTCACGTTTGGCGTCGATCAGCGCCTGCAGCGCTTCAGGCCGGCGGTCGTCGATCCGGATGACGACGTCGGCATCCAGCTCGTCAAGCTTGCGCTGGCGGGCGCGGATATTGCGCATGGCCTTGGCGTCGGCTGCTGTGCAATCGGCAATGAAGGCATCATAGCCGCGCGACAGGTCGGAGACCCAGGATATCTCCGGCGGACCGTCGCAATGCTTCAGGAAACTGGTCTGGTCGGCGAGCGCGCCATTATAGGCAAAGACACCGAAGCCGGCCTTTTTCAGCAGCGGGTCGAGATCGATGTCGGGCGTGTCGGTGACCAGCCCGTGATGATCGCCCAGCGGCCCGCCGACCGGACGTGCAACGCCGGAGCGGGACAATTGCAGCGGCAGGAAGGCCGCGGGCGATCCGTTTCGGGACACGACGAGGGCGCGGGTATCGTTGCGCGCAGCGGCCATTACCTCGGCGAATTCCAGCGCGAAATAGGGAGAGGCGAGGGCGAAGTTGCTGGAACGCAAGGCGTTCCACGCCGCGCGCTGCCTTGCCGTCAACGCATCGATCCTGACGATGTCCGCACTGTAAAGCGGGCTCATGTCCGTCCTCCATTCCTTGCCGCTGCCACGCCCTGCAATTCCCGCGCCTGAGCAGCGGCTTGATTGCTCTGTGCCGGACGGGTCTGCTATCGAACGCAGGAGGCCGCCATTCCTGTCGAAAGAAATCATGGCCTGACGAAATCTTGGGGAAGGGACGAGGGTCCATGAAAGACGTGATCGAACAGCTTGATGCCAAACGCTCCGCAGCCCGCATGGGGGGCGGCGAGACGCGGATCGAGGCGCAGCACGCCAAGGGCAAGCTGACGGCGCGCGAGCGGATCGAGCTCCTGCTGGACGCCGGTTCCTTCGAGGAATGGGACATGTTCGTCGAGCACCGCTGTGTCGATTTCGGCATGGCGGACAAGAAGATCCCCGGCGATGGCGTGGTTACGGGCCATGGCACGATCAATGGCCGTCTGGTCTATGTCTTCTCCAAGGACTTCACCGTGTTCGGCGGCTCCCTGTCGGAGACCCACGCCCAGAAGATCGTCAAGGTCCAGAAGGCCGCCATCCAGAACGGCGCCCCCGTCATCGGCATTTTCGACGCCGGTGGTGCGCGCATCCAGGAAGGCGTGGCCTCGCTGGCCGGTTATGCGGATATCTTCCTGCAGAATACGCTGGCTTCGGGCGTGGTGCCGCAGATCTCCATGATCATGGGGCCGTGCGCCGGCGGCGATGTCTATTCGCCCGCCATCACCGACTTCATCTTCATGGTGAAGGACACCTCCTACATGTATGTCACCGGCCCGGACGTGGTGAAGACGGTGACCAACGAGACCGTCACTCACGAGGAACTGGGCGGTGCCTCGGTGCATGCGAAGAAATCCGGTGTCGCCGACGGTGCGTTCGAGAACGATCTCGAGGCCATTGTGCAGATCCGCCGCCTGGTGGACTTCCTGCCGCTGTCCAATCGCGAGACCCCGCCCAAGCGTCCCAGTTATGACGATCCGGACCGGATCGAGAAGAGCCTGGACACGCTCGTCCCCTCCAATCCGAACAAGCCCTATGACATCAAGGAGCTGATCGAGAAGGTGGCCGATGAGGGCGATTTCTTCGAGATCGCGCCGGATTATGGTTCCAACATCGTCACCGGCTTCGGCCGGCTGGACGGGCAGCCCGTCGGCTTCGTGGCCAACCAGCCGATGAGCCTGGCCGGGGTGCTGGACATCGACGCCTCCCGCAAGGCGGGTCGTTTCGTGCGCTTCTGCGACGCGTTCAACATCCCGGTCGTCACCTTCGTCGATGTGCCGGGCTTTCTGCCGGGCACCAAGCAGGAATATGGCGGCCTCATCAAGCACGGCGCCAAGCTTCTCTTCGCCTATGCCGAGGCCACCGTGCCCAAGCTCACCGTGATCACCCGCAAGGCCTATGGCGGCGCCTATGACGTGATGAGCTCGAAACATCTGCGCGGCGATGTGAACTATGCCTGGCCGACCGCCGAGATCGCCGTGATGGGCGCAAAGGGCGCCGCGGAAATCATCCACCGCAAGGATCTCTCCGACGAAGAGAAAATGGCCGCCCATGCCGCCGAATACGAAGACCGCTTCGCCAACCCCTTCGTCGCCGCCGGCCGCGGCTATATCGACGACGTCATCATGCCCCACGGCACCCGCAAACGGCTGATCTCGGCGCTCAGGACGCTCCGCAACAAGAAGGCGGAAAACCCCTGGAAAAAGCACGACAATATTCCGCTTTAGGGGCGCGCTCTTATTCGAGCACGTGAGCGAACATTTCTGTCGGCACGGGAGCGACGGCTTCGCCAAGGCGATCTTGGGATTCAGCGAGCGTTTCGGGCAAGGCGTATACTTCGTGATTGCTATGCGCATGTTGAAGCGTTGAGGTCAGCAACGAACGAGCATGCCGTACGTCGCGCATGGGTTAGCTTGATTGTCGATGCCCGGCGCATTGGTCATGTGCTTCACAAAAAAGACGGTGTTCATCGGCGGTATCTCGGACATGCTTTGTCCGAAGCCTATAAAAATTGGAAAGTGAATGACCCGCTTTTCCAGCTTCTGGACCATGAACGGAACGCCCTGCTGAAAGACGGAAGATCAACATTGCGCTTTGGGCAGCACGAGGACTTTCAGAAAGTTCTCGCTCTTGGGGAATTCATGTGCGCTGACCAACTCGGAAGCCGGATAGTGGATTGGTGGGAACGAGAGCTTCTCATACTAGAAGAAAAGGCAGAATCCCTTCGTCGATCTGGAAGGTAGGGTGCCTCTTAGATTTCCCTTAAATCCCTTGCCGAGATCCCGCCTCACGGGTCCAGCCGGGTCAAGGGGCTTGCCCGCATTGCGGCGCCTTCGGCGCCCTTGACCCGGCTGGACCCGTGAGGCCTGCTGGCTGGCATGGGCTTTGCGGAGAGCGGCGCGTCGGGGACGCTCCTTCCTATTAGAGTGCCTATTTCCCCCGGCCCCCGTGCCGGGGCCCGGAGGAGCCTCCTCCTGAAATGCCGCCAGACCCCGGAATAAATCCGGGGAAAGCGGAAGTGTTCATTTCAACCTCTTCCATTTTTCCCGGATGAAAGCCTGCGCAGGCAGGCTGCAGGTCCGGGATCTACCGACCGGTGTGAAGCGTGAGCCGCGTCCAGTCGGTCCCGGACAGCACTGCGCGCTTCCGGGAAAAACTGTGTGTTTGGAGAAGAGGAAGCACGAAACCCTCCACGGGCAGAACCCTGGAGATATGAGAGGGGTGCGGGATGCACGGCGGACATCGTGTCCGGATTTGA
>MDSZ01076101.1_pt1 | contig 18668 bp, 10 predicted proteins | sample 811201 | NCBI WGS metagenome assembly MDSZ01 (sample SAMN05326647, study PRJNA326480) | marine metagenome | isolation source: seawater | place: Indian Ocean: North | collected 2010
TGTACCATTTGTAGCAGTATAATCGGCAGGTGATAATCTAACACCGTTTAAATATACTTCTACTTTTCCGGCAGTATATGCCAATACTGTTGAAGCGTCATCACCACCTGTAAATGTAGTTTGTGATGATGTAGCTGTATAAGTGTACTCTATAAATGTTGCACCGTCAAATGAGTATGTTACAGTACCACTAGCTACAGCGGCTGATAAACCAGCACCACCATCAAATTTTAATGTTTCACTTCCTAAAGTAAATACTTCTGTTGATGATGAAGAATCTGAAATAGTTAAATCTGAACTTGCACTTGCTGTTGAAGCAGATGTAATACGACCTTGAGCGTCTATTGTAATTACAGGTATTGCACTACTACCACCATAAGAACCGGCACTAACTGCCGTATTATCTAGATTAATAGTTAAAACATCACCAGATATTGCTGATGTTGTTCCTGTACCACCTGATATTTTAAACGAATCACTTGCAAGTGAAATAGTTGCACTTGTAGATGAATCATCTATTACTGTTAAATCTGTTGAAATACTTGCTGTTGAAGCAGAAGTAATTTGACCTTGAGCATTTACTGCTATTACAGGAATTGCTGTTGATGAACCATAAGAGGCAGCCGATACGCCTGTGTTTGATAAATTAAATGTAACAGTATCTCCTGATATAGCAGAAGCGATACCTGTTCCACCAGACATTTTTAAACTATCTGTGGCAAGTGTAATATCTACTGTTGTTGAAGAATCATCAACAATAGTAAGTGGTGTTGCGTTATACCTCGTTCTAAAGGTTTCTAAAGTATCTGTTGTTGCTACTGGTGTAAATGCCATTATTCTCTCTCTTTAAGTAAGTTTTTAATCTCAAATAATTCTTTTTTTAAAGTATTTATCTCCTTAATTGCATTAGTAAGTACATCACGTTGTAATTCTCTAGATTTAGCTCTTGCCATGTATATCTCATAATCATTATTGTTAGTATTAACGATAGCATTTGAAAGTGTATCTCTTACTAAACCAACATGACCTTGTACTTTTAATCTTGCCATTACTATTTATATTATATTGCTAATGCAATTCCCCTTAAATCTTTAATTCTTGGTGGATATGCTGAATTTGTTCCTTTCATAACCACTTTCACTTGAAAAGCTGTAAACTCTACTATACTACTTGCTGAATATTTGTATTCATTAAATGTAGTATTATTTTCAGCAGGAGTTATTGTTGTATCTTCTGAACCATCACTATTAAATGCTGTCCAAGAAATATCATTAATATCTCTAGTTTCATCTGCTGATGTTGTTCTATAATAAACCTCTATTTCAGAAGTTGACCTAACATTTGCTGTTAATCTAATATCTAATGCTGATGATAGATTTTCTAATGTAACAGGTCTTGTTAAATAAACACCGTCTGATGTTGTTCCTTGATTTTTAGTATCAGCAACATAATCTGGATGATTTGCTGATGTATGACTATTTAATCTATTTTGAACACATATTGCACTCATTCTTTGTACATCAATAACCGGTGATAAGTTTGCATTATCGGAAGTTAATGTAGCAGTTACATATAATGATTTGCCACCAGACATTTCGTTTGTTTCGTTTATCTCACTTGCAACCATATAAGGTTTTGTAAAGTAAATATTATCTCCTGCAATTACATCTATTGCATTTGAAGCTGATGTTAAACTAAATTCTGATTCACTACCATTTATAGATTTACCTGTTGTTGGTCTTACTTGATATGCAATCTTTGTTCCTGGAACAGTTAAAGTTCCTAATTGTAAATTTAATAAATCAATTATTCTATTTTCTGTTGCAACAACAGCTGAACCACCAACATCTCCTGATGATGTAGCAGTTGATGAATCTGATGATATAATATCATAACTATCTAAAGTTATATTTTCTATTGCTGTGTGTGTTGCATTAAATACGGATGCAGCTAGTCCATTTTGAGAACCACTTATACCTGATATAGTTACATTATTTGATGTTCCATGCATTCCATGATTTTTATGGAATACTCTAAATCTAGCAGAACCACTTGTTGTTCTAATTGGATTAGTTGCTAATGTTTTTGAATTAACGGTATCGTTTGTTAAAGTAACAACACTTGAACTTCCTGTTGTAAATGAAGCTTTGTTTAATGTAAATTTCAAGTCTTCGTTTTGGTCAGCAGTATATGTTGAACCATTTTGAGATTTAAATAAAACACCTGCATAAGGTTGTCTTGATACTTTTCTTGTTCCGTCTAATGTTGTTTCACCCATTCTACTTCCATAAACTTGGTAAGTATTACATTGTGCAATAACAACAAAACAGTATTCTTTGTTTTCTTCTATATAAACAGGTGAATCAAAAGTAAATGATGTAGCAGTTGTTCCGTCTGTACTTGTATTTACATCACCTGGATTTAATGATTTAGTACTAAATGGAACAATACTTGGTGCTGGATAACCATTTTTCATTTCTTGTATTTGTACTGTTACAGGAATATTATCATCTTTAGCACTAAAGTATAAATCAACACCTGTTAAGAATATACCACCAACATCATCTACTAAAAATGATTGTGCAAGTGGGTCAATCCAACCTACTACTCTCCTAGTTTCTCTTGTTGATGTTCTATTAAATGCCCTATCATCAACAACACTTTGTCTAACTATACTAAATTCTCTTGTTGAGCCTTCACTATCTAAAATTCCTCTAGCAGTATAATCTGCTTCAGCAGCTGTTTCTACATCATCTACTGTTCTACTATCAGTTGATGAAGAAGTTAATCTAAATACTCTACGACCTGCTCTCCATCTTGGTTTTGTATCATCAGTTGGGTCTGGTACAGCAAATGTTCCTGAAGCCGCTCCATTTGAATCTGTTGTAATAGTTCCACCTAAACTACCACCTGTTGGTGTACAATAAGATGAAATATCCACATTATCGAAAAATGGATAAACTTTTGTATTAGGTTTCATTCTTGTTGCACTCCATGTTATCGTTCTATTTCTGATAAATGGAAGTATATTCATACTTACAACACTACCGCCTAATTCTTCTCTCATTTCAGCAGTAACCAATCTTGTTCTAATTCCTGTTCTTGTTTGTTGTACCTGTTGTGTAGAATTAATAGTATCTACATTAAATCTTGCTCTTCTTCCTGTACCACCTTCTTCTTCAGTTCTAGAAGTTGTAGTTTCTTGTGGAACACCTGTCCAAAAATCTTGCCACTCATTCCAAACTGTACCAAATGGATTATTTAATATATTAGAATTAGACATGTTTGAAGCTAATGTATCAAATTGTCCTGTATTATTTGTAATTATTTCAGGTAATCTTTCTGTTTCAAACCATTCATCTCCAGGTGGAGTTAAATTAACAAATCCCATCCATGTAAATATATCAAATGGATTTACCGGTATAGTTTTTGTTGCAAATGGTTGAGTTATAGCTGCTGTTGCACTATAAGGTAATGTTAATAAATCACCTGTTTTTTGATAACCAGCAGATGTTCTATCAGCAGCTACTATTGCTGTGCCGTCATCATCTCTCTCAATTAATGAAACGGCTTCTGTGTGATGAGTTGGTCTTAATTCGCCTAAAGCAAAATCCATAGAACATTTATAATCTATGTTTCCTACATCACCAATATTGTGTCCTGTAAAGTTATCTACTATAAATCCATTTTTGAATCTATCAAGTCCTTCTGAATCTTGTATTTGTAAACTTTGTGCTGATTGTTCTAATAAATTTAGTTGTGTATAATATTCAACATTTTCAATTCTTCTTTCTAGTTTACCAATATCTCTCATAGTATATCTTCTATTATCCACTTTTTCTATATCTACTTCTTCTGGTGAAAGTGTATAAGAAGGAATGCGTAATGTATATAAATGCATAGCACCATCTAAATTTTCTGGACTTTGTGGTCTTAAATCACTTGCACCTTTAACTACTTTTAAGTTTCCTTCTTTATCAATAAATATTTTATCTATACGATTCAGATAATATTCATGGTCAGTATTTACATCTGAACCAAATTTAATTGGACTAACTGTTGAAGCACCTGAACCATCAAACGACCTGTTTTGTCCACCAGCGTCAATAGTTGAAGCGTCATCTACTCTTGGTCTAAAGTCTAAACAATCCCTTAATTCATATTTCGTACCTGTTGTATCAGAAGTATAACTTGGTATATCTGAATAATCTACAACACCTGAATAAGAATCTACATCAAAAAAGTCTCCTGTACCATGTGCAAAATATTTGAAACTAACAAGTAATCTTCCTGTTGGTTGTAATTTTCCAGGTTTTAATTTTAATCTTCCTATATCATAGAAGTTATCTCTCATACCTGTATCTAAATCGAATCTACTTGCAATATCTGTATCACTTGTAGTTGCAGCTGTATCAAAATCATCTGCCATGTAAACGTTTGTTATTGAATAAACATCTGCTTTTCCTAAATTAACACCACCAGAAGCAGTTGCTAATGCTTCAGTATTAACTGTTGTAGTTGTAGATGTTAAAGTTTTTGTTTTTGATGATACTGTACTTCTTGTTATTGTTGCAATTATTTTTACTTTATGTCCATTAAAATTACTGCCCCAATCAAACTTTAATGTTGTGGTTGATGGCGCCGAGAATATAGTATCTCCTTCATGATTGGTTCCTGCTACACTTAATACATCACCAACAGCACCTGTGGATGATGAACCACCTGCTGTCATAATTGATACAACGAAATCTTTTTCAGCAACACCATCAAATGTTTCGTTGGTATCTGCTGTTATCGTTATATCTCCATTTGATGATAATGTACCAGTAAAGTTTCTTCTAACTTTACAAGATGTATCTACAACACCTGAATTATCAGTTGTTTTTAATGTCTTAATATTTTTATAAGGTAATTCAAATAAAGCAATATTCTTATCTGAACCTTGTAATTTTGTTCTCTTTCTAGTTGCAACAGATTTAGTTGATACATCTGAACCACCTACAGCAACCAATGTAGTTAATGATGTATTAGAAATAATTGCTTCTACAATACTTGTAACAGTTGAACCAGCGTCATTAGTAAATGAAATTTGGTCACCTATTCTTAATTCAGTTTGGAATTTAGTATTAAATCCTGTAATAGCAGTTCCACTATTTGCTACTGATAATGAACCTGTTAATACTTTATGTTCTCCATAAGTTGATGTTAAATCTACATCAGCAGTATAAGTTGGAGAACCTGCCATTGAAACTTGTTTAACTGATGAGAAATCAAAATCTTGAACACCATTTAATCCAACAGCGTCAGATTGTATTACTGCTGTTCCAGATGATGTACCACCTGTAATTGTTTCTCCTGCCGTAAATACTCCTTGAACATTAGATACTACTACAACACCATGTTTACCACTACCACTTACTGTATTACTTGATACATTTACAGCAGTTGTTCCATCAGATGAATATAACTCAAAAGTATTTGTTGTTACATTTCTAACTGTATAAGTTGCTGATGTAACTGTACTTGAATCTACTTGTAAACTTCCAGAAAAACTTATTTGTTGTCCTTCTTTAAATCCATGAGCTGATGATGTTACTACACCAGGACTTGCTTGTGTTACACTTGAAAATGTTGCTGACTTAACACCTGATATTGATTCTACAATACCTGTAGCACCTGATGTTCCACCAGTTACAGTTTCTCCAGTTGTAAATGATGTATTAGTTGTAACGTTTAAGTGTGTAAACATTTCTATATCAAATAAGAAATGTTTATAAGTTGCTGAAGTTAAACTTGATGATGACATTAAATCTGATGTATCACTTCCTGCAACATGTTCAAATCCTCTAGATTTAGCACGACCAATTTGTGGTATAGTTGTTTTAGTAGTTGCTTGAGTTACTGCTGTTCCTCTTCCATTACTAGAGTTATCTATTGAACCAGAAGGGTCAGCAGCTGTTAAAGTATCCCATAAAGATACTAACTTAAATGCTTCTACATCACCTGATACAAATGTTACATCAGGAGTACCATAAACTTTGGTTACATTTACATAATTGTTTACATCAAATCTTGTAGGGAATGCATTTTGTGTAGAAAAATCTCTTGCCTTATCTACATCTTTCCATGTTGTTCCTATTTGTTCTACTTCGTATCCTTTTACATATGCTTTACCAGGTCCTATTCCTATTGCAAGTTTAGTTGTAGCAGCTGTACCACCATCTGAAGTTGTAGCACCTGATGAATATCTACCCCTATTATTACTTGCTAATACTGATTCTCTAATATCAATATCAAAATCTCTTACAGAATAATCTCCAGATTCATCATAAGTTCTTCTTGCAAGATTATCCTCTATAATTGAATAATCAGTTGAACGGACATGGTTTTGAATTTTACCATCATTTAATCTTAATAATTCTATAAATGTTGAATCATCAGTAGCAGTTAATGATTTTTTAGCAAGTGTTAATGAAACTTTAAATCTATGGGCGCCAGGTGCATTTACATTAGATGAACCTGTTGCATTATCATTTAGACTAGAATCATCAGAAGGTGTTACATAACTTTCTGATATTGTTAATCCTACTCTATATGATGGAGTGTTTGTATATTTGTCAAGTATTAAAGTTTGATTTGCTACTTGAACATGAAATCCGTTTATATAATAAGTTCCTGCTTGTATTTCAGCAGCCGAACCTGTAGCAGTTGTTGATACTGTTGCTGATACAGAAGTTGAAGATGAATCAATTCCTGTAATTGTTTCTGAATCTGTGAAAGTAACTGCTGTGGTATTTGTTCCTGTTTTTATATATTTTACAAATAAAGTATTTGGGTCAGTACCATCAGTAGCAGATACATTTACAACAATAGCTTGAACACCTGATGAACCACCTGTAAAAGTAGAACCAACATAGTTTGCTAATGTTCCTGAAAATGAAGATAATTTGACAGCATAATAATTAGTATCGTATCCTATTTCACCAGGAATTACCATAGCCCCTTGTTCAAATATATGGTCGGACAACCTTTCAATTTGGTTTTGTTGAATAGATTGTAATTGTGTTAATTCTCTCGCCTGAACAGCAAATGCTGGTCTAAATAAGATTCTATGAAAGTTCTTACTCTCGCTAAAATCATCATAATAAGGCGAAAGATTAAAGTCTGTTGGACTTGGCATTTATCTTCCTCTAAAATTCAATCACTAATTTAATATTTTCTGTTTGGTCAGCAGCCCTTGTTATTGGTGCCCTATTCTCTACATAAAGAACATCAGTATCACTATCTAATTCAGCGCCTTTATAACCACTTGAAAATGTTATATTATCTGTTGTTCCTGAATAACTTGTATCAGGAGTTCCTGTTGCACTTGATGATTGACCAGTAATTACAGCAGATGTACTAAACGCTGTTGAATCACCATTACTATCAACACCTTCATCATTAAATCTTGTTTGTACATAATAGAGAATGTTATTTGATGAATCCCATTCTACTACTTTTCCTACAGCACCAGTTGTTGCCTGATTAATTTCTTCATCAGCAGTAAATGTGCCTGGAGTTGGAGAAGAAGCAATTTTAATCGCTTTATATCCTCTTAATGTACTTGCACTAGCAGCTGAACCACCTGATTTAGGGTCTTTTAATACTGCTACTCTCCTAAAATCGTTTGTTACTGTGAAGTCTCCAGAATTTGATGATTCTGTTCCTTCAAAATCAGTATTCATCATTACAAAAAATCCACCTAATTCTGATATTGCATTGTAACCATGTCCACCTTTTGGTTCTATGATTACATCTATTTCTGAACCTGATAAACTTGTTGCACCTGCTGATACTATATCTGCATTTCTAATATATGCATAAGTATATCCTGTTCCGGCAGTTGTAATTGATACTGCTGTTACAGCACCACCAGATACAGTAACAGAAGCTTTTGCACTTGAACCATCTCCTCTAACTGTAACGTTTGTATGTGTTCCGTTTGCACCACCTGAACCAGCAGTTTTAATTAATGCATGACTTAAAGCACCATCAACAGCAGCTGATGATACAGTTGAATCTGTTGATACATGCATGAAATCTGTTGATAAAAAGTTTACTTGTTCAGTTGCTGTTAATGTGTACATATATTTCCATCTATAACTATCGCCAGTTGAAAGTATTGAGGTAGATGTTCCAGATGGTTCTACTGTTGAAGCAGAATTACCATTATTGTCTAAACATTTGTAAACATTGAAATCGGAACTCATAACATAAAAAGTAGAATCCCATAAATTAGTTGCACCTGAATTTGATGAAATTGTTGAAGATGTACTTCCTTTTACATATTGACCATAATCGTGTCTATATATGTCATAAGTTGTTCCTGTTGTCCAGTTTCTTCTTGGTATTACATAAGAAACATCAGAAGTTGTAATCTTTTTAGCTGCTAAAGCGTCATCAAAAAAATAAAATTCGTCCGATACTGAATCTACTGGAGTTAAAGGTGAAGCGTCAGTACCTTCATACTGTGTTCGTGAATCACCTGCTGTTGAAGTGGCCCAAGCCTGTGGTCGACCCATTGCCATATAATACACCGTTGGCGAATCTTCTGAAAATGATTCATAAAATTGTTCAGCGTTGTGTAGTCTGAATTTGTTTGTTATAATTGCTGGCATTTTTAAAGTTCCTCATTACTTTCTTAAAATCTTACTTATATTTATACAAGATTAATTATAGTTTACTCTTATTTCTGTAGGAAAAGCTAAATTTGTTTTTAAGTTCTCCGTGGCAATATCACCAAGAGCTATAACTTCTCCATCCAAACTGGTATTATGAGTACCAGTTAATCTTATTTCTGCCCAATTAGTTAATGTCATTGGACTTATATATTTTGTTTCTGTACTATCACCACCTGCTGATGATGTTTGTGGATAATCACTTCCACTCATTAAAAACCAATATCTATTTACACTTCTCATTCTATGTCCTAATGCATATCCATATAATAAATCTGATACTGTACGAACATCTATTTTAGCTTTTGATTGTGCTTTAATAGTCATATGTCGTTTTAATGTTACATCTCTTGTAGCAGATTGGAAATAATCTCCGCCACTACTATCGCCCAAGAACGGTGCAACACCTTGGTTAGCATTTGTTCTTTGGTCTGTTCCATCAGTTTCAGTTCCTAATCTTCTTCCGAATATAGTTGTAAATAATGTATTAATTACACTTAATAATGGAGTATCTTCAACACCTGATATAATTCCTTCAACAGGTGTTTTTATTTTAGCATTTGCTGATGATTCTATATTTACTTTTCCTGTTACATAAAAACCTGCTGTATGCATTGTGTCTTTAAATGCTTTTCTCCAATCATTAATACTACGACCTACTTTAATTACATATGAGAAATCTTGATAATATAAACTATCTTGTACTTTCATAGTTGATTCGGATACATGTCCGTCTTGATTTATATAAGAACCTGTTGTATCTGCATTTGAAGCTACACTACAAGTTGCTGTAGCAGTATCATGTTTTTTAATTGTAGCAGTTGCACCAGATGAACCACCTGTAATAGTAACTCCTGTTGCAAAAGTTCCTGATACATCTTTTAATGTCATTATTTGTGTATCTGTATCAATAGATGATAGAGTTGCTGTTATAGTTGATGAATCTGTTCCAACAGCACTTACAGTTTCACCAGCAGTATATGTGCCTGTTATTCCTGTAACTAACATATTAGTTGGTAAAGTTAAAGTTGGTGGAGTTGGACTATCATCAAAATCTTTTCCGTGTTCAACAATTTTTAAGGATTGTACCCTTCCTATATCTGTTCCATATGCTAACAGTTTAGCACCAGAACCACTATTACTTGTAATTGTTAATGTAGGTAAATCTGTATATCCATAACCTTTGTTTATAAGTCTAACATCAGTTATATCTTCTGTTCCTGTTCCTTCTTCTTGAACAATTTTATCTCCTTCATAATGGTCTCCGTCCATTGTAGCAGTTTCTAAAACAATATGACCTTCTGATAAATCTACTCCTGTTCCTACTTCTGGAGTAAATCCTCCATTTACTACTGATACTTTTGCTGAAGCAGTTCCACCAGATGTGTTTGTAAAATTAACAACATCTCCTATTGCATAACCATTACCACCAGCATTTACTATTATTTCTGATAAAGAAGCATGCCCAACATCATTTACTTGAATACTAGCGTCAGAACCACCACCTGATATTGCAACAACATCAGAAGTACTATAAAGATTTCCGTTATTTGTAATTGTTGCACCAGATACAATTCCTGTTATAGTTGCTTTTATAAATGTTAATGATGTATCAGAAGCTGTTCCTCTTACTACTTCACCATTAGTAAATGAACCGGTCATTGAATCTTCATTTAAAACAAATTCAGTTACTTCATCAGAACCTATTTGGAATTTATTTACTGTTTCTATAATAGCTGTTGCTTCTGATGAAACTCCTGTTATTGTTCTTCCTACTAAATCAAATGTATCGCCTGTTGAAGCGATTGCTCTCATTATTTTTTTTGTATCCCAATTTCCGTCTGATGAACGTAGCATTTGTTCTTTAGGATAAATTGTTTCTGCATTTTCATTAAATAATAGTTTGAAAAATAATTCGTGTCCTCTTGCTGTTCCTTTTGCTCTATAAAGTGATTTAACATTTTTTATTAATTTTCTTTTATCAACGCTTGAATGTAAATTTTCAGGCAAGGTTGCTAATACTTCATTTCTAAATTTAGTTAAGAAACTAGAAATTGCTTTATCTGGGTCTTTAAATGATGTTAGTTCAGCAATAGTTTTTACAGGATTAGGTTTATAACTTACAATAGTTGCACTTGCACCTGATGTTCCGCCTGTTATTACTTCTTCATCTATAAACTTATCTTGTTGTGTAATAAAAATTCTTGAATTGCCAGTTAAATCTTCTGCTAAAACGGTGGCAGTTGTTCCTGATGTTGCACCAGTAATAGTTTCTCCTTTTTGAAACTTACCATAAGAAGAAGATTCTAAAATAATTTTATCTCCTCTATCTAATTGGGTTTTATCAGATTGTATTCTAGAACCATTTAATAATAAAACATCTTCTTGGTCAGTTTCATTTTCTAAAATTATACCATCAGTAGATTGAATACTTTTTACCTTTAACTCGGCAGATTCCATAAAGGTATAATAGGTTTTTAAGAATTGAATAAATTTAGGATGCTCTGTTACAACAAACTCTGGAGCCTGTGAGCTTATTAAGGTAGATAATTTTTCATTAAATTTTGCCATTAATAACTAGATGTTGTTGTATAAGTTGTACCACCATCTGATGTACCACCAGCGAATGTATCTTCTTCTACTGTTAAAGTTGAATTAGCAACATCTATACTTAATACTTGGTCCCTAACAGGAACAATATCATTGGAATTAGGAGTTGTTGTTAATTCTATTGTTGTTGATGTTGAGCCTCTAATATCTGATATAGAAGCAATATTAATTGATGTTAATGTAATTTGTCCTGTTGAATAATTAATTGTGCCTTGTGTACTATTATTATATGTTCTAGTTGTACCATCTAAATAATATAATCTAACATTTCCGGCACCATCATCATCTAAAAACATTTCATTATCATTTCCATTTATCTTAAATCCTGTTGAAGATAAAATACCACCAGCTGATTTATTATGTTCGCTATGTGGATTATATAATGCATTTCTAAAGTAAATATTATAGGTTTTAGCACTACCTGTTGTTGGTGTAAATTCTTTTCTTATTTTTACAGTTGTTATATTAGATAAGATACTTGAATGTGAATCATTAATGGTTTCTAATACTTTTGAATATCTGAATATTGAATCAAATTTTTGTAATTCATCTGAATTATATACTATAAGCATATCTGAAATTAAAGTTTTTATTGATGAAGCAGATAGAGTTGTTGCCTCTTTATTAAATTTAGCAGTTGATGTTAAAAGTATTGATGTAATTTCAGGTGTTACTATTTTTGGAGTAACCGAACCTACATTATATTTTTTTAATTGATTTACAATATCATTTTTTGTTGATGTTGTTAATGTAGAACCTGTTTTAGGATGTATTGCAACATAAACTGTTCCATATAATGGTTGTTCAGCATCCTCTCCTCCATATGCTCTTATTGATTTTGCATTTGGATAAATTGTTTTAGTTAATGCTTCATAATCTTTTACTGTTACCGCTCTATCTTGAGCAGTATAATGTAAAGGTGCATTATGTTTTATACTTTGCATTGATTGAGAAAGAGCTGCTCCGCTTCCTGCTGAATTTACAGTAATATCAACATCACTATATCCGCCTATTGTGTCTGCTAAACTAAAAGAATCAGCACCGTTTCCGTCAAAAATATTGGTTACTACATACGCCAAAGAAATAATATTTCCGTCTGATAAAGATTTTCCTACAACACCATCACCAAAATAAACTTCATATCTTCCATCAGCACCTTCATTTAAGAAATAAACCTTTGATGTAGAATCTAATGCTGTAATTCCTGTTGCAAGTGTATATGTATTAGTTGTTGTATCAGTTGAAGAATTTTGAACAGTTACTACTAAAGTAGATGTATCTGCTTTATTTGTTGGTATTATAAATCTTTGGTCTTCATCTGTACTATCTACTGTATAATTAAATGTTGTAGGTGTTCCTTCATAAACTTTTATATTAGAAAATTTATAAACACCTGCTGTAGGTGTTATTGTATATGATTCATTTGTTACATATCTGTATGTTACAGTATCGACAACAGTTGTAAATGAAGTTCCTTTTGACATTGTTAGTGTAGAAGTTCCGGCTGCTACATTATTTACAGTAACATCTAAATCTGCTATAGGAGCTCTTACTGATGTTGGAGTATAACCTAAAGATTTAGCAAGTGATACAACATTTTTACGAATAGCAGAAGTATCTAAATATACTTCATTTGCTAGCATGTTTGCATTGAAAGACATATAATGAGTATTATATGCTAATAATTCTAATAATACTGACATTCCAGAACCTTCAAAATCATAATCTGAAAATTCTGCTTGGTTTTGCAAATATAATTTTAAGTTTGCTTTAATGGTATCAAAATCTAATTCTGAAACATCTAATTTATTACTTGTTGCCATTTTATCTTAATCTCTCTAAAAAGGTTTCTACTACAACCGGTTCTTGTGTACCAACAATTATAAACTCTAATCTCATATAATAAGAATTACTATCTTCTTGTGGATTTACTGCAAGTCCAGTTATTTCTACTCTTGGCTCATATAAATCTATTATTTCTCTTATTTTATATGATAATGAAGCAGCTGTTAATTCTGTGTAAGGTTCAAATAGTAAATCTCTAACATTAGAACCTAATATAGGGTTAAAGGGTCTATCATAATGATTGGTGTTTATTAAATTTCTGACACTTCTTTTAATTGCTTCGGCGTCTGTTAATTTATTTACATCATTAGTAACCACATTACGACCAAAATCCAGGTCTAAATCTTTATAGATTCTGGTAGCACTTTTACTTTCGTTGGTATTTGTAGCGTCATATTTTGGCATAACGCTAATATTTATAAACTTTTTAAGAAATTAGGCAGTTCTTTTCCACATATAAACCACAATATATGGTTGGAGGTTATTGTGAGCGCCTCCGCCACCTGTATTACTTGTATCTACATCAGGACCATTACCAGTTCCATAATCTCTTGTAAGTTCCATATTTCCAGGAGCACCACCTGTTCCTGTTCCAGAATCATTTGAACCGGTCATATGTTGATGTGATGGCATTTCTGCAACAGTTAATGTATGAGTTTTTGAACCACCAGTTTCTTCTGCTGTATCGAAATCTGTATCTGAAGCATTAATACCAACAGGTACTCTTCCACTTCCAAAAGCTTCCCATGTTCCAAATCCTAATAATGTTCCTGCATTAGTGGGATTAGTTGCATTAATATAAACTGAACCAACAGGATATATTGTTTGTAAAACTTGTGTTGGTGTAGATGACCAAGATACTTGTCCATTTCCGTCTGTTGTTAATACAGCACCGGCAGTTGAATAGTCTGTAGCTGGAAAGGTATAGGAACCATCTCCACCTAAATGTGTAAAGTTAGCGTCTAACTCATCATGAGTTAATGCTTCTCCTTTTGTTCCTCTTTTAGTTAATGTCATTAATCACTCCTAACACCATGTGTACCATCTATATAGGCACCTTTAATTGAATCATCATAATAAACTCCTACATATGATTTAAATGTACCATCTTCTGTTCCTGGATTAAATGCAATATAATCTTCAGCAACATAATTACTAAAATCTGTTACAGATGAAGCAGGGTCAGTTGGTTCATCTATTAAAAATGTTTTTGTTTCACCACCATAAGTAAAACTAAAATTAAAACTAGTTCCAAATTTTATCCATTCTAAAGATGTATTTTTAGCGTCTGCCATATATCACCCATTATTAAATACATTTGGATTTAATACAGGACCTCCAAAACTAATTCCGAAAGAATCTACTACTATATTTCCGGCTGCGATAGCAGCTGATATTGTAGCTTCATATGTACTACCTGTAGCAGTATCAAATGCTGTTTTGGCGGCTGCAGCTGCCGTTGTACCAGTTCCTGCCTTACAATGTCCTAATGTAGGGTCTCCTGTTCTGAATACAAGTTGTCCATTTGCATAAACTGAACCACTTGGTCTTCCTGCTGTATCAGTACAAGCTGTTCTATCTCCATTCTTCACTATCATTTTACCATTAATGAAGACTTTTCCGTCCCCTAATAATCCTAGAGTACCTTGTATTGTATTAAAAGAATCCCCAATAGTATCAAGGGACATACCACTTGGTATTATTGGTACAAATGGACTTACATGCCAAGGATTAAATGTATAACTTAAATGCCCCACATGAAAATCCCCCATTCTTAATATAGGTCTATTTCCTGATTCTATTCCTGCTACTGCCATGTCAATATTTATAAGAGAAAAAAAATAGCTTGACAAGTTCTGCCATATATGATAAGCTTCACAAGTGAAAATCGTACAAATATTGAACAATTTAGTCCAAATGAGAATCAATCTCATTAAAATATTTGTAAATAATTCACTTTCCCCTTATAAATCAATAACTTGGGCTACCGAAAAGAGCTTGACAAGTGATTAAAATAAGCATATAATGGTACTATATTATGAAAAATCAAACTATGAAAAATGACATATTTAATCTAGACCAGAAATCAATTCTAGCAAAACTTCTATCTACTGAAAATATAACTGTCCAACATAATAATGTTCCGACAGCTTCTTTTGATGTAAAAAATAGAATTTTGACACTTCCTATATTTAAAGTGAAATCTAAAGATGTTCATGACATGTTAACCGGTCATGAATGTGCTCATGCATTATGGACTGACCCAAAAGAATGGGAGAAAATTGCTGATGATGATAGATTAAGACAAGCATGTAATGTGTTGGAAGATTGTAGAATTGATAAAATGATACAGGCAAAATATCCTGGATTAGTCAAAAACTATATTAATGGTTTTGATATACTTAATAATGCCGATTTCTTCGGAATTAAGGAACATGATGTAAACGAATTATCTATTATTGATAAAATTAATATGTTTTATAAATCTTCTAAAAGATTAGATATTAATTTTACTGATGAAGAAAAACCTTGGTTACCTAAAGTTGATAAATTAAAAACTTTTGATGATGTTGTTAAACTTGCAAAATCAATTTTAGATTATCAAGATAAAAAAGATGAAGAAAATAATCTAGATGGACATCTAGATATTCAATGTTCATCTGATGATGAACCTGAAAAACAAGAAGAAGAAAATAATTCTGGTGAACCTAATAATGAAAAAACTGATGAAGAAAATGGTACAGAAAATTCTGGAGATAATGAAACAGATAAAAAAGATGAAGGAGAAGAAGGAAATAACGGAAATAATGGAGAAGAAAAATCAGATAATTCTGATGAAACATCTGGTGGAGAATCTAAAACACCAAATGCCTTCGGTGCTGGTGGTGATGGTGTTATTGATAAACCTGTTTCAGTAACCAATAAACATTATGAAGACGCTATTAAGAAATTAACAAATACTACTAGAGAATCTGGAACAAGATATGTTAATCTTCCTGAATTAACTGATTTAAACAATACTGTTGTTGATTATAAATTATTCTTACAAGATTATAGAGATTTTATGAAAGTGGAAACAAAAGATATTCCTAAAGAATCTGTCAAATATAAAATAAAAAGAAGTGGACAATGGACAGATTATCTTGAAAGAACATATAAAAAATTCAAAAAAGATAATATGAAAACTGTTATGTATCTTGTTAAAGAATTTGAAATGAAAAAATCTGCTACAGCATATAAAAGAGCTAGTACTGATAAAACAGGTATTCTTGACCCATTAAAATTAAAGAATTATAAATTTAGTGATGATATATTTAAAAGAATGACAATATTACCTAATGGTAAAAACCACGGTATGATAGTATTAGTTGATTGGTCAGGTTCAATGTATGATATTGTTCCGCCTGTTATTAGTCAATTATCAAGTCTTGCATGGTTTTGCGAAAAAGTTAATATACCATTTGAGATTTATCTATTTAATAGTGAAAAAAGAAATAGTGCTGATAAAAAAACATGGAATTTTAAAGAAAATGATATGAGTGCTGACCCATTTATGTTATTAAATATTGCTTCTTCAAGAATGAAAAAATCTGAATTAGATGAAGCATTAAAAATTATGAAATGGATTTCAATATATTATGAAAATAGAAATAATTATGATTGGCAAAATGATGAACCTGCACTACATAACATTCCATATCCAAGTGGTAAAATGAGTTATATGGGAATGGGTTCAACACCACTTAATGAAGCTTTAATCGCTATGACTAAAATTATTCCACAGTTTAAGAAAAAATATGATATTGAAAAACTATCTTTTATTACTTTAACTGACGGATATTCTAATACTAGTTGTTCAAGAACTATGAAGTATCAAGAAGGTAAAGAAGGGAGAACATTAGAATCAACCTATGAAGAATCTGGCATTACTGTTCTTAAAGGTAAGAAAAAAACCTATACAACCAATAAAACAAGTTATTGGTCAGATAAAAATACAACAAGTCTATTATTAGAATATATCAAAACTGAACTTGATACTACTAATATTGGGTTCTATTTATTGAAATCTAAAGGTAGGAGAGAATTTGAAAGACAATATTCATATAGTTGGATAAAAAAATATGGATATGAGAAGCAAGATAGAGATTTTAAGGACTTTAAGAAATCAAATGTTGCAATCATACCACAAAGTGGATATGATGAATACTATTTGACTAATGGTGCTCAAAATACTCAATCTCATAAGATGGATGAATTATCAGAAGACGCTAAACCAGGTGAAATTAAGAGATTATTTGCCGGTTCTATGAAAAATAGACTATCTTCTAGAGTATTACTTAACAAATTTATTGAGAAAATTGCATAAAATGAGAAAAATGACTAAAAATACGAATTTTAACGAAAAAATGACTAAAAATAGTGATTTATTTGTGAAAATAACCGGAAAGTGCTTGACAAATGCTCAAAATGAGCATATAATGGTACTATATTATGAAAAAAGTGAGGACAAAAACTATGAAATTAAATGAAAAACAAAGACAATTTGTAGAGGCTTGTATTTCCAAGTTTGGTAAGACAACCTTGACAATCGACCAATTAAAAGAAGTTGCTGGAGACTTCAATATGAAATATCCACCACAATGGTTGGTCAAAAATCATGAATTTAAAGTCGGTAAAGGTATTTGGAAACTACCTTCTGATGAAGATGTATCTACTGTTTCACATGAAACTGAAACAACATCTAAAATCGAAAAATTACCCGAAACTGAAACTAAACAAGAGGCGGCGTATATCGTTTCTTCTTTAACAGGTGATATTATCCCACAAAAAGATGATACATTTATTCCGTTCGGTGATTTTACATCAATCAAGTCAATTATTGCAAGTAGAAAATTTTACCCAATTTTCATCACAGGTCTTTCTGGAAACGGTAAGACATTCGGAGTGACCCAAGCGGCTGCCGAGAAGAAACGTGAGTTAATTAGAGTAAACATCACTATCGAAACTGATGAGGATGATTTACTTGGCGGATACAGATTGAAAGACGGTCAAACTGTCTGGCAAAATGGTCCAGTTATTGAGGCAATGGAAAGAGGTGCGATACTTCTTCTAGATGAAATTGACCTTGCAAGTAATAAGATAATGTGCTTACAACCAATCCTTGAAGGTTCTGGCGTGTTTGTTAAGAAGATTAATAAATTCGTTGCCCCTAAAAACGGTTTCAATGTTGTTGCAACGGCGAATACTAAAGGACAAGGTTCTGAAGACGGTAAGTTTATCGGGACTAACATCTTGAATGAGGCGTTCCTTGAAAGATTTCCGATTACATTTGAACAAAAATACCCAAGTGTTAAAATCGAACAAAAAATCATTAACAAGATTCTTGAAAAAGACGGAGTTAATGATAGTGATTACGCTGAAAAGCTTACAGTTTGGGCAGATGTTATCAGAAAAACTTATTTTGATGGTGGCGTTGATGAGATTATATCAACA
>MDSZ01053919.1_pt1 | contig 18666 bp, 19 predicted proteins | sample 811201 | NCBI WGS metagenome assembly MDSZ01 (sample SAMN05326647, study PRJNA326480) | marine metagenome | isolation source: seawater | place: Indian Ocean: North | collected 2010
GAGAGAATGAGGGTGACGCTCCAAAAAGCGAAAAGCTGGGGGGCGCCTTGCCGGCCCGGGGGATAAGTTCCCCCAGGAGGCATAAGGCTTTGCGGCATTAAAAGCCGTTTATAAAAGATCCCGTCTATCCGGCGATTAAGTTACTACCCGTGCGTTAACGCCTGTACCCGGGCTTTAACCGCGGCATAACTCAGCTGCTCGCAGGAAGCAAAACCTGACAGCTGACGGGCGCGGATTTTGCCCAGCCAGGGCACCTGAATGCCACACAGAAAACGCGTCTGTAAATCCAGCGATGGCTGACTGCCAAACTGTGACTGAATCTTCTGTCTGAGTTCTGCCAGATAGCCGGATAACTGCTGATCCGCTGGCAGCTGGCTGGCGCTGGCTGTTTTTTCCGGCCATGGCCGGAACTGCCCACGGCAGACAGAACAGACGCCGCAGTCCTGCCCCATATCCTCGCCGAAATACGCAGACAGCCGACGCGCCACGCATTGCGGCTCACGGAACAAGGCCAGCATGTTGTGAATCCGCGAGATTTCATTTTCCTGTTTCTGCATAAAATGCTGATGCAGGGTAGCGGCCAGCGACTGATCCGCCAGCGCCTGCTGATCGACACGGTACACATCGGTCATCTGTTTGCTTTCCAGCTGAATCCAGCCCTTTTCCTGACAGTATTCCAGTGCTTTTAATGCCCGCACGCGTACCGGAATATCACTGCTGCCAGCGGCTTTTTCCAGCGCTTCAACATCCAGCGTGTACCAGGTACGGCCTTTCTGACAGGTATTGAGTACGGTCTGCAGAAACTGCTGAGGCTCACCATGAAAGTGACCGAGCAATGCGGATTCCGCCAGCTCAGGTTTAAAACGGTATTCGGCAAAATAGCTGTATTGGGAAGTCAGTACGCCGCGCATCTCCAGATTCACCAATAAGGTTTTCAGTGGCAGCAGACGGATATTGGATTCCGCTGACAGCGGCGTCATCAGCACTTCCCACTGACTCACCTGATTGCGGCTCTGGGTCTGTTGGCGGATGGCATTCAGCACATGCTCGACGCTGCTCAGCTCCGGCGTATCGCCGTAGACGAAATTCTCCAGCACAGTCAGGCCGGATTCATCGGCCAGCATAATGCAGTCTGAGGCGTTGCCATCGCGCCCGGCACGACCGATTTCCTGGCTGTAGTTCTCGGTGGATTTGGGCAGATCATAATGCATGACCTGACGGATATTGCTCTTATCCACACCCATACCAAAAGCAATGGTAGCGACGATGACCGGAATATCGCCGCGCATAAATTTCTGCTGAATATCTTCGCGCTGTTCATGGCCAAGGCCGGCGTGATACGCCTTTACCTCAAACGGCAGTTGCCGGTTCAGCTGCTCTGCCACTTCTTCGGCGGTGTGCTGCAGCGTTACATAAATAACCGCTGCGAAATCCTGCTGCTTTTCTGCCGACTTTTTCGCCAGATGCTGCAGCCATTGCAGGCATTTGCCGACCCTTTCATGCTCCGGGGTTGGCTGGACTAATAAGCGCAGATTCGGGCGATAAAAGCCGGTGGTCACCACATCCTGCGGCGCAATGGCAAAGTGTGAACGCATGTCTTCGATCACGGCCTGAGTGGCGGTCGCGGTTAACAGCAACACCTGCTTAACCGCAAACTCACGGCAATAATCCGGCAGTTTCAGATAGTCCGGACGGAAATTATGACCCCATTCGGAAATACAGTGCGCCTCGTCCACCACCAGCAGAGACACCGGGATTTCACTCATAAACTGGCGGAAGCGTTCATTTTTTAAACGCTCGACCGACACCATCAGAATTTTGATGCTGCCATCACGGACGCCCTGCATAACCTGCTGGGTCTGTTCACGGCTTTGAGTGGAGTCGATGGTGGCGGCGGCAATGCCTTTGGATTGCAGAAACTGCACCTGATCCTGCATCAGCGCCAACAGAGGAGAAATCACCAGCGTAAGGTTGGGCAGCATCAGTGCCGGCAGCTGGTAGCACAGGGATTTACCGGAACCGGTGGGAAAGATCGCCGCTGCAGAACGCCCGGCTAACATAGCCTCAACCACCGGCTGCTGACCGGGGCGTAGTGATTCAAAACCAAAGGTCTGACTCAGTACCTGCTGCCACGTTGTCTGCACACTCTGCTCCCGGGAAAATGAATTCACCCAGAGTGTACCCCATTCCGCCACAGGCTTCCGAATCTGACCGGCCTGAGGGAAGCAGAACGCCTCAGGCAGGTTGCGTATTTTGCATACGCCAGAAATAAAAAAACCGGTCCCTATACCCTGAACCGGTGTTGCACTGAGTTGCAACTAATTCCGAAGGAATTTAGAAATGACAGCCGAAGGAATTATCAAAACGACAGCCGAAGGAATTTTCAAACAACAGCTGAACGAATTTACAAACGGCTGCAGCGAAACCTCATACCGCCGCCAGCGGCTGCAGCGCATTAATCAACCTGTGAGGTTCCAGAATTCTGCGCAGCTGTTCGCTGTCCATTAACTGCTCTTCTTCCACCAGTTCGATCACACCACGGTTTTCGTGCAGTGCGCGGCGGGCAATGCGGGTGGCATTTTCATAACCAATGTGTGGATTCAGCGCCGTTACCAGACCAATGGAGTTGTGTACCATGGCGGCACAATGTTCACGGTTAGCCGTGATGCCTTTGATACAGCGTTCTTCCAGCATGATCATGGCGCGCTTAAGCAAACGCATGGATTCAAGAATGTTGTAAATAATCAGCGGCTCCATAGCATTCAGCTGTAACTGCCCGGCCTCAGCCGCCATGGTAATGGCCGTATCATGACCGATAACCTGATACGCCACCTGATTCACCGCTTCCGGAATCACCGGGTTAACCTTGCCCGGCATAATGGAGCTGCCCGGCTGCTGTGGCGGCAGGTTAATTTCATTAATACCGGCGCGCGGCCCCATACTGAGCAGGCGCAGGTCATTGGATATTTTCGACAGCTTCACCGCCAGGCGCTTCAGCATGGAGGAAAACAAGACGAATGCGCCCATGTCCGACGATGCTTCGATCAGATCTTCCGACTGACTGAGATTAAAGCCACTGATGGCCGACAGATGGCTGATGGCCAGCTGACCATAACGGGGATCAGCATTAATGCCGGTACCGATGGCGGTACCACCCAGATTCACTTCTTTCAGCAGCTCCGACAGACGACCAATCACACGGACATCTTCACCCAGTGTGGAAGCCCAGGCGCCGAATTCCTGACCCAGAGTCATGGGCACTGCATCCTGTAACTGAGTACGGCCCATTTTAATCACGTCGCTGAATTCTGCGGCTTTATCGCGCAGGGATTTCTGCAGGCTGTCGAGGGATTCGACCAGATCGCCGTGGCTTAACAGAATCGCCAGACGCACCGCTGTCGGATACACATCGTTAGTAGACTGCGCCTGGTTTACATCGTTATTCGGATGCAGATGTTTATATTCTCCGCGGCTGTGGCCCATTAATTCCAGACCAATATTGGCGATCACCTCATTGGCGTTCATATTAGTGGAGGTACCAGCGCCGCCCTGAATCATATCGACGACAAATTCCTGATGATATTGCCCCTGCATAATCAGATTAGTGGCAGCGACGATGGCATCGGCCCGGGGCTTTTCCAGCAAATTCAGTTCGTTATTCGCCAATGCACAGGCCTGTTTCACCATGGCCAGTGCATTCACCAGACGCGGGAAATGCGCCAGCGTAACACCACTGAGGCTGAAGTTATCCAGTGCCCGCTGAGTCTGAACACCAAAATACGCAGACGCCGGGACCGCCAGTTCACCCAGCAGGTCTTTTTCAATCCGGATTTCCGCGTCGGAATTTATCGCATTCATTTCTGTATCCTGCGCATAGCGCTACCACCCCACTGTACTGGCAGAGGGCTATATGGGCTGATGGTCTGGAATAAATATCAGCGTCTGTATTGCTACAGACGCGTGTGTCATTTTAACTGGCGGTCATATTCTGTATTGAATAAAGCCGACATATATTTATGTCTGCATACTCTTTACGTACATCAGGCTGTTTTCAGGCTCTGTATGATCAGGTGGGCTGACCACTCCCACCCGTCCATTCGTTCAGTAGAGTTTCTTCTGCGGCGGGCCAGCAAATTCCAGCGGGCCAACGCCTTTCATATCCACTTCAATCACTGCCGGGCCGTTGACTGCAATGGCTTCTTTAATGGCCACTGCGAAGTCTTCCGCCGAGCTGACCTGCCAGGAAGGCATCGCCATGGCGTTACCGATAGCGCGGTAATCCGGCGTGTGCAGTTCGTTGTAATACTGACGACCACCAAAATAATTATTCTGGATACCGCGCATGACACCATAACCACCATCGTTCATGATGATCAGCACCAGGTCGGTATTTTCCTGAACCATGGTCGCCATCTCACCAATACCCAGCATCAGACCGCCATCACCGACAATGGAAACGACTTTCTTATCGCGGTTCGCGACTGCGGTACCGATACCGTGTGCCAGACCCAGACCGATCGCACCGGCCAGCGAATGAATATTCTGATCCGGTTTTTCAAACGGTAATAAACGGCTGCCCCAGGTTGAACCAGACACTGTAATATCGCGCACAAAAATGCCGTCTTGCGGCAGTGCATCGCGCAGCGCCTGACAGATATTGGCGTAGTTACCGACCTGCTCGACTAATGCGCTTTCCGCCTGAACCGTTGCCTGTTTAATCGCCGCATCGTATTCCGCATCGGTTTTGTCGCTCAGTTCTTCGGCCAGATAGCCCAGTACATCGGCACAGTCAGCGCAGATAAATTCATCCGCAGAGTAGTTGCGGTTGTAAGCAGCGGAATGAGCATCAATCTGCACTAATTTCTGACCAAACTGCGTGCTGTAGCTGGCGGTTTCGTTACTGCGCAGGCGGGAACCGGCAACAATCACCAGATCGGCATCCGCAAGAAGCTGTTTAACCGGCGCACTGTTATGGAAAGCGCGCATGCTGCGTGGATGTGAATCCGCTAACAGACCACGGGCATGGGTTGATGACACAACCGGAATGCCTTTATCGGCCAGAGCTTTAACCGCATCAGCTGCACCGCGGGCGCCACCGCCAACCCACAGAACCGGACGTTTGGCAGCGCTCAGCTGGGCCAGCAGATCTGCTTTTACTTCCGCTGTAGCCACAGGCATAGCTGGCGCAGCAACCGGAGCAAGGTTCGCCGGCAATTCAATTTCAGTGGCCTGCACGTCGATTGGAATTTCGACACTCACCGGGCCCATAGGCACAGTCTGCGCAACACGAATGGCTTCATTCAGAATACCCACCACCTGATCGGCATGAGTAATACGGTAAGCTGCTTTGGACGAGGCACGCAGGAAGGTCAGCTGATCTTTTGCTTCGTGAATAAAGCTGGCGTCACGATCCAGGTATTCTGCTTCCACCTGACCGGTAATGTGCAGCATAGGGCTGGCTGCATTACAGGCTTCAATTAACGAACCCACTGCGTTACCTGCACCGGCACCGGTACTGGTCAGACACACACCCAGACCTTTAAAACGGGCGTGGGCATCGGCCATGGTCGCTGCGCCCGCTTCACCGCGAGAGCAGACAAAATTGATTTTTTCACGACGGCCAACTGCATCCGCAATCGGCAGGTTGTGAATTGAAATTACTCCGTAAATATCAGACACCTGATGGGCTTCGAGTACCCGGGCGACGACTTCACCGACTGTCACTTTCTGTTTCATAGTCATACTCCAATTATTCGGTCATACCGCCCGTTAAGCCCACGGATTTGGCTCGTCGCTGAGGCCAATATAAATACTTTTCTGCTGCATATATTCGAGCACGCCCTGACGGCCTTTTTCACGGCCAAGGCCGCTTTCTTTAAAGCCACCGAACGGTGCTGAAATAGAGAATTTTTTGTAGGTGTTCATCCACACGGTACCGGCTTCCAGCAGGCGGGCTAACTTCCAGCCTTTGCGGAAGTTTTCAGTCCAGATACCCGCAGCCAGACCAAACATACTGTCGTTGGCCTGAGCCAGCAGCTCGTCTTCGTCTTCAAATGGAATGACTACCAGAACCGGACCAAAAATTTCCTGCTGGCAAACATAACTGCTGTTATCCAGGCCAGTGATAATGGTCGGCGGGAAGAAGTTACCGGCATCGTAATCACAGTCTTCGGTTTTGCCGGTAATGCGCTCGCCACCAGTGAGGATCTCGCCGCCATCGGCTTTAGCGCGTTCAACAAAACTGGCAACAGAATCCAGATGACCGGCGTTAATCAGGGAAGCCATATGGGTGCCCGGTTTTTCCGGATGACCAACTTTAAGGCCATTGGTCAGCTCCAGCAGGCGTGCCATAAACTGATCATAAATACCTTTTTGTACGAACAGACGCGCACCGGCAATGCAGGCCTGACCGGCAGAACTGAAAATACCGTAGCAAACACCGCGTGCTGCAATTTCAACATCGGCATCGTTGAGTACGATGGTCGGTGATTTACCGCCCAGCTCCAGCGACGTCGGAATCAGTTTTTCTGCCGCCAGGTGCGCCAGATGACGACCAGTTTCCGTACCGCCGGTAAACGAAATTTTGCGTACCAGCGGATGTTTCACCAGCGCTTCACCAACAATGGAACCACGGCCTGGCAATACGCTCAGCAGACCTTTCGGTAAACCGGCTTCTTCAAATAATTCTGCCAGCTTCAGTGCTGCCATAGGCGTTGCATCGGCTGGTTTTACAATCACCGCATTACCCGCGGCCAGAGCTGGGGCAATTTTCTGCATTTCGCTGGCGATCGGCGAGTTCCACGGCGTAATGGCCGCAACCACACCCAGAGGCTCGTGTACGCTGGCGGTCATAAATTCGCCGGAACGCTGGCTCGGCAGCGACTCATCCAGTGTTTCACATACCGCAGCAAAATAACGTGCAGTACCGGCCGCACTCATCACCAGGCCCATGGTTTCTGCCAATGGCTTACCGTTATCACGGGTCTGCATAGCCGACAGTTCTTTTGCCCGCGCAGTAATTAAATCAGCGACTTTATACAGAATGGCGGCACGTTCATGCGGCATACGGTTACGCCATGAAGGGTCGCGCCAGGCTTTATCTGCGGCCTGTACTGCATCTTCAACATCACTGGCATCCGCTGTTGCGATTTCGGCATTCAGGCTGCCATCGGCAGGAAAGGTGGTTGCACGGATATCACCGCGTCCTGCTTTCCACTCACCAGCAATAAAAATAGGCTGTGCCATATTCTGCTCCTCGTACTTTTTTGCTTCCTGAAGGCAAAAGAAACCCCTTCCCGTTCAGGAATATTTAAATTATTCAGTCATAACCCGAAGTTCAGCCGGGGCTGGCAATAATTAACGCCGTTAAACTGTGCCCAGTTAAATAGCCCGGTTAAACTATGCCCAGTTAATTAGCCCGCTAATCACGCTTTATATAACCACTGCCGATACACTCTGACGGCAGGCGCGGACAACACTGAGCGCAGCCAGAGTGGATGTTTTCGGATTGCTTTCCAGTGGTTTTCCGGCCAGAGCAATATCCATTTCACCAAATTTGCCCGACGCATGAATCTGGTGTTGATTGGCTGTGGTATGCGGATCCACCACCAGCTGTACGCGGGTGTTATCCAGGCCGAGACTGGCCAGCGCAATGGTTGCAGCAACGTTGGCATTCGCCGGAAATTTCAGCGCAGCTTCACGCGCCGTGCCTTCAAAAAATACCTGCTGGCTGCTGACTTCATCGAGATTTACCAGCTCGCCCGCCGGGCTGCCTTTCCAGCTTGCCGGGCTTTTGCAGCAGCGATAAATCACTTCATCCAGACCGCCTTCACGGGCTGCGGCCAGGCCATCAATACCGGCAATTGCACCCGGCAATACGTGCAGATGAGCACCGGTCGCCGCAGATGCAGTGGCAAGTTCATCGGCCAGTTTGCTGTCGGCCAGAGCACCTACGGAAATAACCATTAAATCCCAGCCGCGTTTTAATACTGCGTAACCGTGCGAACGGATGCCCGCCTGACCGGCACATTCCAGAACCAGATCCGGATCTTCATCGCATTCTGCGACAGAAGTCATCACCTGCACATCGACAGCGACAGCCTGTTTAACCCGTTCCACACTGCGCTCAGTGGTAACCACCCAGCTCAGTTTGAGTTCTTCCGGCAGGTGGCGCAGAACTTCTTCTGCCATAGCGCCGAAGCCAATCATCATCAGTCGTTTCATGAATCTGTCTCCCGGCAGCTTATAACTGTTTGCCGAATCCGCCGGACACATCCAGCGTCGAACCTGTGGTGTAAGACGCCAGCGGTGAGGCGAGGAATACCAGCGCACGGGCAGGCTCCTGCGGACGACCCAGGCGCTTCATCGGAATACCGCGTTTAGCCGCGATGCCCGCTGTCCATTCTTCCCAGCTGCTGTCTTTGTCAGATCGCTCTTCATAACGGCGGCGCCACTGACCGGATTCCACCATACCCAGCAGAATGGAATTCACCCGCACACCTTTATCGGCGTATTCATGGGCCAGGGTGTGGGTAAAGTTCAGCAGTGCTGCACGCGCTGCAGAGGTCGCCATCATGTGTGGCTCCGGCTGCTTCGCCAGCAGTGAATTCACATTAGTGATGGAACCGATGTCAGACGCCAGCAGCTGGGCAATAAAGGCACGTACCGGACGGATAACACCGAACAGTTTCAGTCCGGTTTCTGCCATCCAGTCTTCATCGGAGGTGTTATCGAAACCGGAAACACGGCCCTGACCGGCGTTGTTGATCAGGCAGTCGGTGTTACCCAGCTGTTCTTTTACCTGGGCAGCAAAGGCTTCCACATCTTCAGCCTTCAGCACATCGCAGGCACGGGTAATAAAGCTGGCCTCAGGAAATTCTTCGCGCATCAGATCAGCGGATGCCTGCAGGCGCTGTTCGTCACGACCACACCAGGCCACTTTGGCGCCTTCAGTCAGCAGTAAACGTACGGTTTCCAGCCCGATACCGGAGGAACCACCTGTAACGACCACAACGCGGTCCTGCAACATAAAACTCATAATTCACCACCTGAGGTCGCTGTTGCGGCAGACATCCACTGCATCAGCATCCGGTTAACATCTGCAGCGGCCTCGATATAACAGGCGTGGCCTGCCGCAGGGATTTCTTTGTATTCATTAATGCCGGCGCGCTGCGCCAGGCGTTCTGCCTTATCCGGTGGAGTAATGGCATCCGCCGCTCCACACATCACCATCTGAGGTGCCACTGGCACAGGCAGGTAATCCCAGATGTCATCGTTGGCCAGCAGCCATGAAGCAGCGCTGAAACCGGAAAGGCGCAGACGCTTCATACCATCTGCCACCAAAGCTACCTGATCAGTGCTGGCATCGCCCGATAGCAGTGCAGCAGCACGGCGGGCGGCAAGCCCTTCAGGTCCGAATTCTTCCAGCACGGCCGGGCGCTTGCGATAAATCTTCATGCGTTCTTCGGCGTCTTCTTTGCCGTAACCCTGAGCCGGACTTGCAAGAGCCAGACCCAGCAGACGCTGTGGATAACGGTCAGCAAAGGCCGATGCCATCATGGCACCCAGCGAATGACCGACCAGCCAGCAGCGTTCAATGTGCAGGGCATCCAGCCATTCGGCCAGACGCTCTGCGTAATCGCCTGCGGTTGGCTGGGCTGTTGGCAGTTCATCACTGCCACCATAACCCGGAGCATCCCAGGCAATAACCCGGTGTTGCTCACTCAGACCAGCAAGCTGTTGCACCCACGAACCTGAACCTGAGCTGATGCCGTGCAGCAGCACGAGAGGATCACCCTCGCCGGCTTCACGCCAGGCCTGCACACCGGATTTGAGTGCGCGGGTCTGTAATGGAAAATCGTTCAGCTTATTAATCAGCGCCATGAGTGCGAACCCTTACATTTTTTCGCGTTTGATTTTGGCCAGCGGGTGATCTTCCGGATAGGTCGGAATCACCGGCTTAGGATTACCGATCATCACTGCCATCACGGCATCTTCCTGAGTGTAGTTATGCAGACCACGGTAGATACCCGGTGGAACAGACACCAGATCACGCTCGTTCAGGATGGTTTCGCATGTTTCACCGTCCAGTTCCAGGAACAGGCGGATGGAACCACGGATCATAAAGAACACTTCTTCTGCGTCAGTGTGCAGGTGCAGTGGGCCTTCACAGCCTGCCGGCAGCACCATGTTAGAGAAGGTGAAGTGTTCAGCCGGAACGGTGTTGTTGTCGGCGGTAACACCCGCTGCGCCGGTACCCATGTAACGCATCTGCGCACGACGGTATTTCGGATCGTAGTCGGCCTGGAATTTCAGCGCGTTAAAGTCGTAGGTACGCTCAGATTTACTCGCGATACGGCCAGTCATGAATTCTTCAAGGCTTTTGTCTTCTGGTTTGATCCAGGTTTCAAATGTTTCGGACATGCTGTCTTCCTCTTATTTAACTGATTCAGTCGTTGCCGGCACACCCATGTGACGGCCTGAGTTCTGCGCTGAAGGCTTCCCTTCCTGTTACCTGCCTGACAAATCCTTCCGTGATTTGTTTTATATTTAAAACAACAATCTATATGTGAAACATCGTAGGCAGAAAAATATTCCCGGTCAAGCTGCTTTACCTCTTCCTGACCGGGGATTCGTCGCCTTTGTCCCGGCTACTTTTCTGTTTGATTGCCCGGCACGGTTATCAGAGATCGAGTACCAGTTTTTCTGACTTACAGCCGGATACGCATACCATCATGGTGTTGTTGGCTGCGCGCTCATCTTTGGTCAGTACGCCATCACGGTGATCAATCTCACCACTCAGTACAGCAACCTCACAGGAACCACACACGCCTTCACGACAGGAGCAGTCAACACTGACACCGGCTTCTTCCAGACGCTCGAGCAATACATCACCGGCATTGATCTGCAGCGTGGCGCCACTTTTCGCCAGTTCTACTACATAGCTGTCACGGGCATCTTCTGACGCAGCGATTTCCACCGCAGCGAAACGCTCGATATGGCAGTTGTCGTATCCCAGGCGCTCACAGGTGGCTTCAAACGAATCCAGCATCGGCGTCGGACCGCAGCAATAGAAGTGGCTGTTCTTAGCGTGCAGATGCAGCAGCTCTTCCAGATTGGGTGGCGTGCCTTCTTCTTCATCAAAGCGCAGGGTAACGACACCACCTTTGGCTTCGGCCAGCGCCAGAATCTCACCAATAAAGGCGGCTTCTGAGCGTTTGCGCGCACAATAAATCAGCTCGGCTTTTTTACCCTGATCCAGCAGCTCGCGGAACATACACAGCACAGGCGTGATACCAATACCGCCGGCCACTAATACGCTGGTTTCTGCCGCTGCATGCAGCGGGAAATTATTGCGCGGTGCGCTGATCGGTAAACGACTGCCAACGCGCAGCTGAGTATGTACCCATTCAGAGCCGCCACGACTTTTATGGTCACGCAGGATACCCACCACATAGCGGTTTTTATCCGCCGGAGAGTTATACAGCGAATAACTGCGGGTCATGCCGTTGGGCAGTTTCAGATCAATGTGCGAGCCTGCCTCAAAGGCAGGAAAATCTGCGGCACCGGGCTCCGGGCGCAACTCAACACTGATAATGCCTTCCGCTTCGTAGCGGATCTGATACACCAGAGCGGTGAGAGAATCGTTACTCACACTTAAATCCTCAATCGGTTTGCTTGGTCAGTTTGCTGAGGTCGGCATCCAGATGAATACCGGCTTCGATTTCCACCACCAGTTCCGGAAATACCAGACCGGAAACTTCCACCAGAGTGGAGGTAGGGAATACAGACTGCCCGGCAAAAAATTCACTGCGGGCCTTACCCACCAATACTTTGTCTTCAATATTGGTGACATACACGGTCAGGCGATAAATATTGCCGATATGGCCACCGGCGGCTTCCACCTGGTCGCGGATTTTGCCCAGCACCACTAATGTCTGCTGATAAGCGTCGAGCGGCTCACCGGCATCGGCGGCTTTCTTCGTCGCCGGGTGAGCAGTGACCCCGGAGGTCACCAGCTCACGGCCTATCAGCAGACCATTGGACCAGGAAGCGGTCGGCAGCTCCGGCACTTTGGCGCAGTGCAGGTGCTGTGCAATGTTCTGCTCTGCCATTACTTGCTCCCGGCAGAAGCTTCGAGCTCCTGCTTGGCCAGGTTTTTCATATAACGGCGCAGACGCACCAGGCCGAGATCGTGCTGATACAGCATTTCGCGCTGGTTAGCGTCCGGTTCCATCGCTTCCAGGGGTCCTGTGGAAGAACCGACAAATTTGACAAGTTTGCATAAACGACCAATTTATCATCAATTCTGAGGCCCATCGTCACGCCAAAAATGCTGTTTCACATGATCCTCCAATATCCTTGCCATCGCGTCTACATCAATTTTCCCGCTGCTTTTCTTGAAGTTATACCGACCTGTAAATAACGTATGTGTCCAGGCAATCGGTGAAATCCGGATAAATTCATCGATGACCGCTTGAGGCGCGCCGTTGGCCAGCATCCTTTGGTACACGGCATTCAAGATCATGCTGTTGTAGGCCACGATACAGTTGGCGATTAACCTGGCAGCATGGGCACTGACCCGGTTTTCGACGATTCTTTTGCCTTGAAAGATGCCGTTATAAGTCTTCCGGATATTGCTCTGAAGCTGATGGTAGGCCTCTGTGCGATTACGGGCGCTTCGGATTGCTTTCCTGAGCTCCATATCGTCAATCAGATTGAGAACATGGATACTCTTGAAGATGGTATTATATTCAAACAGCGCGGCTTTGAGCCTGGCATAACGGGCATGTGAGTTGAGCTTACGGATGATATTGCTCTGGGTGTTCTCCTGCATGATGAGTGAAAGTAATACCCGCATGACACCTCGACGTTGTGAGCGGATACGATCAACATTGATCACGCCCTTGGGTTTGAGGATTCCGGTGTCATAGTCTAACGGTTCAGCGGTATAGATATCGTCAGCAGCGTCTCGCACATTTTTGATGCTGGGGACATAATCCACGTCGATGGAATCCAGCGTGACAAAATTCAGCTTGTTCAATGAATGGTTATCACCGGTCACCATGTGGATATCAATATCGGTTTTGTTGTTGTAGATCATATCGTACAGCGAATGTCCTTCGTACTCGTTCAGGCCGATATTTTTCGCATTAACTGCCACATAGTTGGCGAGCAGCGTGTAGAGTGAGATACCACGGCCTTTGCCAAGGTGCCTCCTGGAGTAACGGGATTGAATTGTACTGTCTGTGGTCGCAAATTTTTGTCCATCCGCATCCGCTAGTACTTTCTCATCCATCAAATTCCACTGATTAAATATGGGAAGCGAATGAATGTGGTTACTGACAATTTCATTGGCGGCGCATAGCGTATCCACCCGCACGAAATCCTCCCGCATTGCACGTAACTGGCTGATTTCCAGGTCAGACATATCAGCCATTTTCAATGTACCGAACCCAAACGCCTCTGATAACAAGCAGGCGTTGATCGCCAGAGGCAGCGGTTTTTTCCGCTTGGTGTAGCGATCTTTCATGTGGGTAAATGCGCTCCACATTCCAATCCGATCGCCGATGAACATGACAATACTGGCAATGTCCACCTTGGGCAGGTTTTTAAAGAACGCATCATCCAGCTTTTCAACACTGTCATAGAGCAAACTCCAGTGTTGTTGTCCGGTCTTGGTTTCTCGAACACTGAATCCATGATTATTATTCTCACGGATATTGTGAGTCGTTCGCTCCCAGGCGTTGTTCAGCTCCTGAAGCGCCTCCTCAAGTCGCTGATCACAGTAGATGGGTATCTTGGGATAACCAAACTCCGCCGCGATCTTCTCAACATCGTCTACCAGTGCGTCGTCCACCAGATCGGTATCGATATCACAGTAAGAGACACTGTCATTGCAATAGAGACGGCCACGGTCAATCTCATGATAAATTTTCTGGTAAACAAAGAACTCGAACAGGTACGGATCGATGTGCGTGTCATTCGGTTCCCGCTTCAAATATTGATTCATGTTTTTGGGGATGGTAAACCCCAGGTCATCACAAATTTTTAAATCCGATGGACTTTTCCCGCTGGCATAATGCGCTTTCAGTAGATTGATCAATTCGCCGATGTAGCTGTTTTCCTTGTAGTACTCCAGCTTGACTGTTGTAAATATCGGGCGAAGATACAGTGCAAATATGCGAGAAGATTTTCCATAGTACTCCCACAAGGCGGCTTTCTTATCGAAAGATTTGCCTTCCAGAAACTCTGCCATGGCTGAAAACTGCTCTTTGGGCAACATGCTGTAGGCTGCTTCATTCAGTTCATCCTGACTCATGTTGGGGTTTCGATTTGGGAACCACTTCAAAAACTTGGCCAGCTTGGGAAAGTCGGTCACCACCTTGGAGCTGTGCTCCATATGAGCCATTGAGGCGTAGGTCTTGCCGGCGTCCATAATGGCGCGGGTGTGATAGCAAAAACTAACGATCAGATTATCCATAATCTGTTGGTAGCGGTGGTAAACAAAGCACAAAGCATAGAGCCATTTTTGCGGTTTGCTCAGCCGACGTAAGCGGGATGCGGCATACTGTTCGGCAACATCGGCATAGTAGCGAACGGCATTCTTTGACAACCCCAGAGACGGAATAAAACCGTTCGCAAACTCGTACAACTCCTCAATCCGCAGGGCTTTGTCCACTTCCGATTTGACCGCCGTATACTGAAAGTCTTTTTGATCCGCGCGAATGATGTTGAGCGCCGTGATACCATCATCTCGCCGCACCAGCGTCATAAGCTGGCCACTGATTGATGACGGTATGGAAGAGATGGCGTTATTTAACCGCTGTTCCTCGGCGGCAAAGGCGCGGCTGAACATGTCCTGGAACGTTCGATAGGACGGAATGATTAAATTCTGGTGATCGAAAAACGCGAGCAACTGCCGGAAAGCACTGTGCCCTTTGGGGTAATAGCGTAATAACAGACCGATGTGGGATTCTATTTCAGCTCTAAATTGAGGCGACCAGCTTCGGTAGTCGAAAAGTGACAGTATCGCCTGGCGTTGCTTACGCGAATATTCACGAGAGAGGTTTCCGGTGAACTGTGCCGCATCTGCACCGTTGTAATAGGTTGCAACGATATATTCAACATCGGCACTGACCTCATCGAGCGAATAGTTAAAAAACTGCTGCTTGGCCTTGAAATAACCCAATTGCAGGATGAAGTGGATACGGGTCTGGGTATTGCGAAACTGCTCAAGCGCGGCGCGTTCTGTCGGACTTAATGAAAAATACAGGCTTTGTTCATGGGTATTGAATTCTGGGCGAGCATATAACTCTTCGACTTCCGTGCTGGATAACAGCTGAATACGTTCGATATTTTCCATAGCGAGTGCCGATTCAATGCGGCCCGATCGTCAGCCACATTTAAATCACCTCGCGCCCATCCAGGTGATTCACTGGCACCATCCGCTTGTGCAGGACACCAAACACCACCAACTGCTGCGCATGAACCACGTAATAAATGACATGACTGATGTGGGGGAAGCTCAACACGTCCTCCCCTACATCCGGCCTGGGCTTTCCCAGGGACGGGGTTTCAGCCAGCAGGTGAAGGGTTTGTCGGAGTTCGAACAGGTATTTCTTCGACTGCGCTTCTCCCCATCGGTCTAGGGTAAAACGACGAATGTCGATAAGATCGGATTGAGCATCCGGGGTTAAGCGGTAATTTGACATGGCGTATTGGCGGGACTAATGATCCTTGGGAACATCGACAATGCCATCGGCGATCCCCTGTGCCAGCATTTCCATGAGTTTGGCAAAACGATAAAAGCCATCGTATTGCTGACAGATGTAATCCATTTGGATGTGAGAGGTGCTATCCATCACCCGTTTGAACACATCCATGTAGTCGTAGCAGGTTTGCAATAATTGCTCATCCCCGGCTTCGGTAAGAGGAAACCGGAGGGCGTGGTCATGGATGATCTTTACCATCTGAAGTTGTTCTGCATTCAGCTCGACAGCAGACATTTTTCTTCCCCCAGAAATTTTATCGTCTAGTCGTGGTGACCTGATTCCAAATCATTAAAAAATGCTTCACCATCAACGGTGTTACCTGCTTTGATATCAGCTTTGGTCTGAGTGGCCCTCGACTGCAACAATCTCAGCTTGAGCGCTTTAATGCTCTCGTACTCATCCATTGAGATAACCACAGCAACCGGTTTTCCGTTTTTATTGATCTGGATTGGCGCACGTTGCGCTTTTAGCAGCAGGTCACCAAACTGGGTTTTGGCTTCATTGGCAGAAAGTGTGTCCATGGTCTGGTACCTCACCAAATATCGTTCGATTCGTCCATAATATTCGAAACGAGCGATCTACGTCAATGCCTTGCCTCGCCTGTCTACACGGACATAGCCTCGAGCAGTTTCCCTGGAACTGGCCAGAAACTGCGCCATGAGCCCGACCTCAGTGAAAAATCGCCGAACAAGGTGGAATGGGATATCCAGGGTAGACGTGTGACTTCCAATGATCAGAAAACCAATGTTACCGCTTCGGATTCTGACTAGGTGGTCAGATTTTGCAGTATGCCGCACTGCTCCACCGTGCGGTCGCTTGAGCAACTGCGGCGCAACGCTTTGAGTTGCCTACGCAATTGCGTCAGCTCGGCAATGCGGTCTTCCACTTGTTGAATATGGGCGTCCATCATCCGATTCACCTTATCACATTGCGCGCCAGGCGAGCGTTTGAGCGCCAATAGTTGACGGATTTCCTTCAAGCTGAGATCCAGACTGCGGCAGTGTTTAATGAACAGCAACAGGTCGACGGCCGCTTTGTCATACAAGCGAAAATTTCCCTCGGTGCGTTGGGTTGAGGGCAGCAGATTTTCTTTTTCATAATAACGGATCGTCTGTATTGAGCAGCCGGTAACGCTCGCCAATTCTCCTATTTTCATAACCACCAATTTCACTCTTGATTCTATAGTGACTATAGAATTTAAACTGCATAACCAGGAAAAAACAAGAGCGTTTTAATATGACTGAGCAATGCTGTGCTAGCTGTAACAGCGATGCACGAGACAACACACCACAGATTTCCGATGGCACAAGCGTCGTCCAAGGCGGCTATGTTAGCGAGTATCATGTCTCCAGGATGGACTGCCCTTCGGAGGAAGGCGTGATCCGCATGGCATTGGATAGTGTGGAACCCAAAGTAACGCTGGAATTTGATACCCCCAATCGCATAGTGCGTATCTTTCATGGGGATAATGCCGATGTGATTGAGGAACGGATGCACTCTGTTGGTTTGGGCGCTACGCTTGAAATCACATCACCCGTAGACAGTGATGCCATCGCCCAAGCACATGAAGATGCACAACAGGAGGCACAAAAAGAATCGGGTATTCTGAAATGGCTACTCGCCATCAACGGCATCATGTTTGTCATTGAAATCACCATCGGCTGGTGGGCGCAATCCACTGGCTTGATCGCCGATTCCCTGGACATGTTCGCTGATGCCGCCGTTTATGGCGTGGCGCTCTATGCCGTTGGGCGCAGCACTCGGTTGAAACTGCGCTCGGCACATTTTTCTGGCTGGTTGCAACTGATGTTGGCGTTTGGCGCTTTGAGTGAAGTTGTGCGGCGGTTTATGTTTGGCAGCGAGCCAGCGTCCGTCCTGATGATGAGTATGGGCCTGGCTGCTTTGGCGGCCAATGTGTTGTGCCTTGTGCTGATCGCCAAAAGCAGGAATCGTGGAGCGCATATGAAAGCCAGCTGGATATTCTCCGCCAACGACGTGATTGCCAATCTGGGGGTTATCCTGGCTGGTGGCCTGGTCGCCTGGACCGGTTCCCGCTATCCGGATCTGGTGATTGGTCTCATTATTGGCGTCGTTGTCCTAAACGGTGCACGACGTATTTTGCAGCTGAAATCCTGACCGGAAACGGTTTTGGTGAACTTTTCTATAATATGATAGTCTATGGCAGCTAGTGTTTTGAACCTGACAACATAAGGGCTCCACATTTCACATGAACATCCGCCATCATTTAACTTGTCTACTGGCCTTACTGATTGCCCTGCAATCCGTGGCTGCCATGGCGGACGTTCACCAGCTTCATCAATTCGGGACGGAGCACTTGGAATTCGACCATTCGCACCAATCCAGTGCCACTGATACCCAAAACGACAATCTGCTCGCCAAGCAGACACCCGATCAGCCCGGACAGTCTGTATATGACTGCCACCATTGCTGCCATTGTCATGGCCACGGCTCTGTCGTTCTGACCGGAGCCGCTTCACACTTGGCCAATTTATTCTCAGAAAACGGACAAGCCGACTATCAGGCCAACCTCACCTCTGGTATTCCCCCCTCTCTGTTTCGCCCTCCAATCGCCTGATCGCGCCTCAAAAGCACGTCATCAGTCGCTGTAGACTTGGGTTACAGCGAACAATTGGTATTTATTTTAGGGTGAAACATCATGAAACAGATCGCTATTGGGCTCGCGCTGAGCCTCGCGCTTGTCAATTCCGCTCAGGCCGGAAGCAGCTTGCCTGAAATTGAAGTCGTCAATATCGACAACCAACGCTGGCATTTACGCCAGGTGACCGTGAACCATACCGCCGCGGAGCTGACCGTCTTCGGACGGATGGATGCTCACCTGCGCTACGGCCTTCCCCGAGGCCATGTAGACATC
>MDSZ01094165.1_pt1 | contig 18660 bp, 32 predicted proteins | sample 811201 | NCBI WGS metagenome assembly MDSZ01 (sample SAMN05326647, study PRJNA326480) | marine metagenome | isolation source: seawater | place: Indian Ocean: North | collected 2010
CGATAGCTATGGATAAAGAATTGCGTTTTGCAATTCGTGAGGGTGGTCATACTGTTGGTGCTGGTGTGGTGACTGAGATTGTAGAATAAAAATTATGGCAAACCAATCAATTAGAATTAGTTTAAGGGCATATGACCATATTTTGCTAGATAAATCAACAGATAAAATTGTGAAAACAGCTAAGTCAACTGGGGCAATAATTTCAGGTCCAATACCACTGCCAACAAAACGATCTATCTACACTATATTGCGTTCGCCGCATGTTGACAAGAAGTCAAGAGAACAATTCCAAACTAAAATTCATAAAAGAATGGTAGATATTATAAACTCTACACCAAAAACAGTTGAGTCATTAATGAAATTAGATTTGCCAGCGGGTGTAGATATTGAGATTAAGGTCTAATGGTATAATGAGAGGATTAATTGGGAAAAAAATTGGTATGACTAGGGTATTTGATGCAACCGGTAGGGCTGTTCCGGTGACTATCCTTGAAGCTGGACCCTGTCAGATTACCCAGGTTAAAACAGTTGAAAAGGATGGTTATGAAGCTGTTCAGGTCGGTTTTAATAATGCTAAGGATAAACATATTACGAAACCGCTTTTAGGGCATTTTGATAAGAATTCAGTGTCGCCAAAACGAATATTAGCTGAGTTTAGCCAGGTCCCTAGCTTTGATTACAAAACTGGTCAAGTATTTAATGTTGGTTTATTTAAAGTAGGCGATTACGTTACAATCAGTGGAAAATCAAAAGGTCGTGGATTTTCAGGTACTGTGAAAAAGTATTCATTTAGTCAACAGAGAAAAACTCACGGTCAAGGAGACACTCATAGGCACGTTGGTTCGATTGGGGCTGCATCTTATCCATCGAGGGTATTTCCAGGTAAAAAAATGCCAAGTAGGTTTGGTAATAAAAAAGTCAGTGTAAAATCGCTGGAAATAATTAAAGTTGATAAGGATAATAATCAATTGCTTATAAAAGGCAGTGTTCCTGGTTCTCCCAATGGAATAGTAACTATCACTAGGTAGAATATCTATGAAAATTAATATACACAGTTTAAGCGGTGATGTGGTAGAAAAGTTCGATGCTGATGACAAAATATTCAAAGTGGAGCTAAAAAGCACTGTAATTAGGCAAGCCGTGCTAGCTGAGCGAACAAATTTGCGACAAGGTACTCATTCTTCAAAAAATAGGTCTGCTGTAAATGGAGGTGGAAAAAAGCCTTGGAAACAAAAAGGCCGTGGTGTTGCTAGGGCTGGAACAACTAGGTCTCCATTATGGAAAGGTGGTGGAGTTGTTTTTGGGCCTAATCCGCATAAATACAAGCATAAATTGCCTAAAAAAATGAGTAAGCTAGCTCGCAGGTCCGTTTTATCAAATAAGATTTTGAAAGATGAGTTTAGGGTAGTCGAAAAAATAACATTAGATACGCATAAAACCACTGACTTTGTATCTTTTTTAAGCAATTTAAAATTAAAGGAAAAGAGAGTAACAATATTAGTCTCTAGCTATCAAGAAAACCTTATTCTTGCAACAAGAAATTTAAAAAATATTTATGTAGAAAATGTTAGAAATGTTAGTGTTTATGATTTACTTGATTCAGAGATTATCGTTACTGACAAACAAGGGCTCTCAGATCTAATTAAGGTATTGGCTTAAGAATGTACCAAAAATTACTAATTCAACCACTGCTCACTGAAAAAATGGCTATAATGCAAGAAAGAGAAAATAAATATGCTTTTATCGTTGAGAAAGGCGTAAATAAAAATCAAATAAAAGAAGCTATAGAAAAAAAATTTGATGTAATTGTGTCAAAAGTTGCGACTATGAATATTGATGGTAAATTAAAACAAATGACAACAAGAAGTAATGGGAGAACTATTAGAACGCAAGGTAAGAGATCGTCCTACAAAAAGACAATAATTACCTTGAAAGATGGTTATACGATCGATTTTATCGGCGGGAATACGGATAGTTAAAATGGGTATACGTAATTTAAAACCAGTGACTCCAGGAAGTAGATTTGCCTCTAGGTCAGATTTCGCTGATTTGACTGTGCAAAAACCAGAAAAAAAATTAACGGTTGCTTTAAGAAAAAAGGCTGGTAGAAATAATACTGGCAAAATAATGGTGAGGCGCAGAGGAGGTGGTCATAAAAGGAGATATAGAATTATAGACTTTAAAAGAAATAAATTTGGTGTCGAGGGTAAAGTTGCTACCATTGAATATGATCCAAATCGCTCAGCTTATATATCACTAATTCATTATATAGATGGAGATAAAAGGTATATTATTGCACCATTAGATATCAAGGTAGGTGACAAAATAATATCTGGGGAAAAAGTTCCTCTAAAAAATGGGAATGCCCTAAGGCTTATTAATATTCCAACTGGTCTTCTTGTGCACAATGTTGAATTAGTTCCAGGAAAAGGTGGACAACTGGTAAGATCTGCTGGTGGATATGCGCAGATTATGGCCCATGATAATAATTTTACAACCCTGAAACTTCCATCTGGTGAGATAAGAATGGTTCCAGATAAATGTATGGCAACTATTGGACAGATAGGTAATCGAACATTTGAGCAAGTTGTATCTGGTAAGGCAGGTCGCTCAAGATGGTTGGGACGTAGACCGAAAGTAAGAGGTGTGGTGATGAATCCTGTAGATCATCCCCATGGTGGTGGTGAAGGAAAAAGCTCTGGCGGTAGACATCCAGTTAGCCCATGGGGTAAACCTACCAAAGGCTATAAAACTAGAAAGAAAAATAAAAAATCTAATACAATGATAGTTAAGAGACGAAAATAAATATGGCTAGATCATTAAAAAAGGGCCCATTTGTAGATGGTAAATTGCTTAAGAAGGTCGAGAAAATAAATGAATCTGGTAAAAAATCAGTTATAAAAACTTGGTCTAGAAGATCAGTGATTATACCAGAATTTGTTGGGCATACTTTTGCTGTTCACAATGGAAATAAATTTATCCCTGTTTTTGTTTCAGAGAATATGGTTGGCCATAAGCTTGGTGAATTTTCTCCAACTAGAACTTTTAGAATGCACTCTGGTGATAGAAAGTAGGAATATGGAAGCAAGAGCAACCTTAAGATACAACAGGCAGTCTGCTAGAAAGGTTAGAAAAGTTCTCGATCGAATTCGCGGTTCTAGAGTTAATTCTGCTATTGATTACCTTCATTTCTCATCGGAAAAGGCTTCAATTGCTGTTGAAAAGACAATCAGGTCAGCCATCGCAAATTTAATGCAGGTTGAAGGTAGTAGTGATCTAAATCCTGATAAATTTAAGATCAAAGAAGCATATGCTAACCAAGGTCCTGTAATGAAGAGGTTTCGGGCAGCATCAATGGGTAGAGCTTCAAGGCTTCGAAGGCCAAGTAGTCATTTAACAATAATTATAACAACTGAATAATTTAAGGGTACAATATTGGGGCAAAAAACACATCCAGTAGGTTTTAGATTAAGCGTAAATAAAGGCTGGAATTCAACCTGGTTTGCTGAAAAGAATCAATTTTCTAATTCTCTTAAAGAGGATGTCAATATTAGGAAGTATATCTCATACAGACTACCTAATGCTGGTATATCTAGAGTTGAAATAAATAGGACATCAAAAAAAGTCTCAGTTACTATTCATACGGCCAGACCGGGAATAGTAATAGGCAGGGGTGGTGAAGAGGTAAATAAATTGAAAAAGGAGTTAAGACAATTAACTAATAAAAAAGATGCCCAGATTAATATTTCCGAGGTTAAAAGACCTGAGCTGAACGCAGCCCTTGTTGGTTCAAATATTTGTCAACAATTGAAGAAGAAAATATCTTACAGAAGAGTTGTTAATAAAGCTATACAGGCTACAATGCGCATGGGGGCAAATGGAATTCGTATAAACATTGCAGGTAGATTAGGCGGTGTTGAAATCGCTAGAAGTGAAAAATACTCTGACGGGAGTGTTCCATTGCACACGTTGAGGGCAGATATTGACTATGCGCTTACTGAGGCTCAGACGGCTTATGGAATAATTGGAGTTAAAGTCTGGATTTGTAAACCATAAATTGATACTGATTAGATATGTTAGAGCCAAAAAAGATAAAATATAGAAGACATCACAGAGGAAATAGACGAGGTATGGCAACTAGAGGAAGTCACGTAGCATTTGGTAGTTTCGGTTTAAAAGCTATGGAACCAGGTTGGATTACTGCTAGGCAAATAGAGGCTTCAAGGATTGTTATTTCTAGAATAGTTAGAAAAGTTGGGAAGATGTGGATTAGGATATTTCCTGATAAACCGATTACTGCTAAACCAGCTGAAACTCGTATGGGTAAGGGGAAGGGCTCTCTAGAATACTGGGTAGCTAATGTCAAGCCTGGTAGAATTTTGTTTGAGATTGATGGTGTAGATAGAGATATGGCTGAGGAAGCTTTTAGAAATGCTAGTCATAAGTTGCCAATAAAAACCAAGCTAGTTGAAAGAAGAGTATTATAAATGGCTGATAACAATATAACTTTTTCTTCGAAAGCTGATCTTTTAATTCAGTTGGAGGAGTCACAAGAAGCTTTACAAAACTTGAGATTCCAAAAAAGTATGCAACAGTTGGAGGATTTATCCCAGATAAAGAAAATAAAAAAGAAAGTTGCTAGAATAAATACAATTATTGCTCAGCAAGATAAATTAAGTAAAAGTAAAGAAGTAAGTGATGTCTAAAATAAGAAAACGTCAAAATTTAGTTGGTAGGGTGGTATCAACAAAAATGAAAAATACGGTAAGTGTTTTAGTAACAAGAGTCATATCTCATCCTGTGTACAAAAAAAGGGTGAAAAAGTATAAAAAATATCTAGCTCATGTTTCAGCAGTTTCACCTAAAGAGGGTGATATAGTTAGAATTATATCTACTAAACCTCTAAGTAAAAATAAAAGATGGCAAGTAAGCGAAATATTGCAACAATCAAAAATAGTAGAGTAAAAATTGATACAGCAAGAGACAAGATTAAAAGTAGCAGATAATACTGGAGCAAAAGAAATTCTTTGCTTTAAAGTTTTAGGTGGATCTGGTAGGAAATATGCCAGTGTAGGAGATCAAATAGTAATTACCATAAAGAAAGCTATTCCAGGCGGTATGGTGAATAAGGGTGAAGTTCACCGTGCTGTGGTAGTTCGAACAAGAAAAGAATATAGCAGAAAAGATGGTAGTTCAATACGTTTTGATGAAAATGCAGCTGTTTTATTAAATAGTCAAGGTGAGCCCAGGGGTACTAGGATTTTTGGTCCAGTCGGTAGAGAATTACGCGAATCTGGCTACATGCGAATTATATCCTTAGCACCAGAGGTTTTATAATGGTAATAAAAAAAGGAATGAATATTAGAGTAATGAGTGGTGCTCATAAGGGAATGGAAGGAGTAGTACTTTTTGTATTACCAAAAAAGCAGCGTGTTGTTGTTGAGGGGGTAAATTTTATAAAAAAATCAACTAGACCATCGCAAGAGAATCCCAATGGGGGTATAATTGAAAAGGAAGCATCTATACATGTTTCTAATGTTATGGTTTTGCAAAATGGTGAAGTTTCCAGAATTGGATATAAGGTCTTAGAAGATGGATCCAAAGTTAGAATTTTTAAAAAAACAAATGAAGAGACTCAAATACAGTAATGCCTAAGAGTAAATCAGATAATAAGTCAAAGAAAAATAAAACTAAAATTATTCTTCCAAATATGAAAAAATCATATATTGAAAATGTAGTCCCTAGTTTGATATCTAAATTTTCATATAAAAATATTTTGGAGGTTCCAAAATTAGTGGCAATTTCTTTGAATATGGGTATTGGTGACGCCAAGACAAACTCTAAAAGTTTGGAAAGTGCGGTTGAGGAATTAACTGCAATATCTGGTCAGAAACCTATCATTACCAAATCTAAAACTGACATATCTAATTTTAAAATAAGAAAAGGTTTCCCTGTTGGCTGCAAGGTCACATTAAGGTCAGCAAAAATGTATGAATTTTTTGAAAGATTGGTTTGTATTGCCCTGCCTAGGAGTAGAGACTTCAGAGGGCTTTCTTTTAAATCTTTTGATGGAAGAGGAAACTATAATTTTGGAATCAAGGAGCAAATAATTTTTGCTGAAATAAACTATGATAATATTGATTCTGTAAGAGGTCTAAATGTAACTATAAATACAACTGCAAATAGTGATAATGAAGCATATTGGTTATTAAAGAATTTGGGTCTTCCTTTGATTGATAAACCTGAAAAAAATAAAATGGATGAGGCAGCTTAATGGCAAAAAAATCAAAAATTGTGCGAGAAGAAAAATTATTAAGGAATATTCAAAAGTATGCTAAGAGAAGGGCAGAATTAAAAGCAATCATCAGTAACCCAGACACCAAAGTCGAAGATAGGGATATTGCTGTTAATAAATTAGATAGACTTCCAAAATCCTCTAGCCCAATTAGAATAAGAAATAGGTGTTTCATCACAGGCAGGCCCAGAGGAGTTATAAGTCGTTTTAAACTTTCCAGATTATCATTTCGTGAAATGGCGCTGAATGGTGAAATTCCAGGTGTAACAAAAGCAAGTTGGTAGAGGAATACAGATTATGTCAATGACCGATCCTATAGCAGATTTTTTAACCAGAATACGCAATGCAATAAATGCAAATAAGAGATGGGTGGATATTCCATCATCGAATATAAAAAAGAGAATAGCGCTTGTTCTGAAGGAAGAAAAGTATGTAAAAGACTTCTTTTTTATTAAGGATAAAGATTTCATTACAATCCGGATATTTCTTAAATACGATCTAAATGGAAAATCCGTAATAGAGCATATTAGCCGCTGTAGTAGGCCTGGACAACGTATTTATGTTGGTAGCAAAGAAATACCCAGAGTGCTTGATGGTCTTGGTGTCTCTATCTTATCTACTTCAAGAGGTGTATTAAGTAATAAGTCAGCTGTTAAGCTTGGTGTCGGTGGTGAACTTTTGTGTGAGGTTTTTTAATAGTGTCTAGAGTAGGTAGAAACCCAATAATTATACCTGAGGGGGTTAAGGTTGAATTAAATGATAATATTATCAAATTCACAGGTCCAAAAGGGAGCCAGTCGTGGTCAATTCACACAAATATTAAAGCCGAGTTTAAAAATAATATTGTTACAGTTGATAGAATTGATAACACAGCACTTAGTAGGTCACTGCATGGTACTACAAGGCAGATTTTAAGTAATATGGTTGTTGGTGTGTCTGATGGTTTTGAAAAAGAACTAGAAATAGTTGGAGTTGGATATCAGGCAAGTGTTGAAGGCAATAGATTACGTTTACAAATAGGTTATTCACACGATATATACTTCGACCTTCCTGAGGGAATTGGCATTACTGCTGATCGGACTATTATCAAAATTAATGGAGTGGACAAACAGCTTGTCGGTTCAGTTGCCTCAAAAATTAGATCATTCCGTAAGCCTGAACCCTATAAAGGTAAAGGCATAAGATATAAAGATGAGAATATTAAAATTAAGCAAGGAAAAACTGTGGGCGAATAAGGATGGGGATTTTTAATAACAATTTAAAACGTAAAAGTCGTAGACGCAATAGAAGTAAGGGAACATCAAGATTTCATGCAGAGTATCCAAGATTGGTCGTTTATCGAAGCAATAAGCATTTCGAATCACAGATAGTTAATGATTTTGAAGGCCAAACTATTGCTTCCTGTTCCTCAAGGGACAAAATTTTAAAAAAACAAATAGACAAATCTAAAAATAAGACAGATTTGTCAATTATTGTTGGTAAGAATCTTGCGAAGATAGCAAAGAAAAAAAAGATATCAAAAGTTGTATTTGATAGGAATGGATATCCTTTTCATGGTCGAGTCAAGGCATTTGCGGATGCTGCGCGTGAAGAAGGATTAAAATTTTAAAGGAGAATGAATTGTTAAATATAAATCCATCAGAATTAGACCTTCTCGAAGAATCCGTAATAAAAATTAATAGGACTGCGAAGGTAACTTCACGTGGAAAAAGATTTAGATTTTCTGCCTTAGTTGCTATTGGCGATGGTAAAGGTCACATTGGGATTGGATTAGGTAAGGCGAATGAAGTAATAATGTGTATCCAAAAAGGTAAAGAGATTGCAAAAAGAAACATAGTAAAGATTCCTTTAATAAACGGAACTATTCCTCATAAAATTATTGGTAAACACGGTGCTAGCAGGGTTATGCTAAAGCCAGCTTCTCCAGGAACCGGTATAATTGCTGGTGGTCCAGTAAGATCTGTGATGGAACAGGTAGGCATTCATAATATCCTTACAAAGAGATATGGCTCAAAAAATGCAATGAATCTTGTATACGCTACTCTCAATGGATTATTAAATCTAAAAGATGCTGTTACTATTGCTAATAAGAGAGAAATCACAATAAACGAGGTTTTTAGTTAAGGACAATGTTAAAAATTACACAGATTAAAAGTGCTATAGGTTATAAGCCAAAAGCAAAGAGCACGCTTGCGGCATTAGGTTTAAGGAAATTAAATCACAGTGTAGAAAAAAATGATACTCCTCAAATTAGAGGTATGTTAAAAAAGATAGAATATTTATTGAAAGTTGAAGAGGTATAGTCTGTGAGGTTAAATTCTCTAAATCCAACAAAAGGCTCAACTAAAAACAAGAAAAGAATAGGTCGTGGGCATGGATCCGGAGTTGGTAAGACATCTGGTCGGGGCCACAAAGGTTCCGGACAAAGATCTGGTAATAAAAAAAGACCTTGGTTTGAAGGTGGCCAAATGCCTTTAGCTAGAAGGTTACCCCGAAGAGGTTTTAACAATATTTTCAAAGAAAAATTTCAAATAGTTAACATATGTGATATTGTAAAAATCCAGAAAGTTTCAAAAATAGACCCTATTGTTCTAAATAAAAATGGACTTATTAGATCAGCTCTCAAACCTGTAAAAATTTTGGGTAAAGGTGAGATAGATATAAAAATAAGTATAACAGCATCATCATTTAGTGAAACAGCAAAAAATAAAATTGAAAATGCTGGGGGAACTGTAGTAGTGGAATGATAAATAAAATAAAAACAATTTTTAGTATCCCAGAACTGAGGGCAAAAATATTCTATACTCTTGCAATTTTAATTGTAGTTAGAGTAGGTGCGCACATTCCAATTCCAGGCGTAGATGCCAACGCATTAGCTGGCGCTTTTGATAGGTTACAAGATACATTATTCGGACTATTTAATATGTTTGTTGGCGGTGCATTTGAAAAAGCATCTTTGTTTTCACTTGGAATAATGCCATATATTTCTGCATCTATTATCATACAGCTAATGGGCTCCGTTTTACCATATTTTCAAAGATTGCAAAAAGAAGGTGAGGCTGGAAGAAAAAAAATTACACAGATTACTAGGTATGGAACTGTTTTCATAGCTGCAATGCAATCTTATGGTGTTACAGTTTTTTTAGAGAAAGAACTTCAGGTTGTAATTAATCCAGGTGCTCTTTTTGTTTTTACCGCAATAATAAGTATGGTTACTGGCACTATTCTGCTAATGTGGATGGGTGAAAGAGTGACTGAGAGAGGTATTGGTAATGGGATTTCACTTATAATAATGGTTGGTATTATATCTAGATTGCCATTTGTAATTGGGAATGAAGTTCGTGCAGTAATTGCAGGAGAAAAAATATTTATCTCTGAACTTGTACTGATGGGGATTATGTTTTTAGTTATCTGTTTTGTAGTCCTTTTGACTCAGGGAACAAGAAAAATACCAGTGCAATATGCGAAAAGAGTTGTTGGTAGAAAAGTCTATGGTGGGCAAAATACGCATATCCCCTTAAGGGTAAACACAGCTGGAGTTATGCCAATCATATTTGCTCAATCAATTATGTTTATTCCTAGTACAGTTTCTACCTTTTTCACTGATAGTGATTTCTCTTCGACGATCATGCGTTGGTTTTCCTTCGAGCATCCTGTTTATTGGATATTTTTTGGACTAATGATAATATTCTTTACATATTTCTATACTGCTATTGCATTTGACCCAATTCAAGTTTCATCACAAATGAAACAGCAAGGAGGATTCATTCCCGGAGTTAGACCAGGGAAAAAAACATCAGAATATATAGACAATATTCTTTCAAAAGTAACACTTCCAGGATCAATAGCCTTGGCTTTAGTAGCTATTTTCCCGTACGTGCTAATGCAAACAATGGATGTGGAATATGATTTAGCTTCTTTTTTTGGTGGTACCAGCCTATTGATTATTGTGGGAGTAGCATTAGATACTCTGCAACAACTAGAATCTCACTTGATGATGCGTCATTATGATGGATTTCTATCAAAAGGAAAAATTCGCGGTAGGAGAAGAATGTAATGGTGTACACCAGATCTAATAAAGAAATTGAAATGATTTCCAAAAGTTGTCAAATTGTAGCTGATACTATAGAAATGTTATCAGAGTATGTAGTTCCTGGAACAAGCTTAGTTGATTTAGATAATAAGGCAGAGGAATACATTATTTCTCGCGGTGCAAGACCAGCTTTTAAAGGTTACATGGGATTTCCATCTACATTATGTATCTCTGTAGATGATGCTGTTGTGCATGGTATTCCCCATGATCATTTGATGTTGGAAGAAGGACAAATTGTAGGGATTGATTGTGGTGCAGAATTAAATGGGTACTATGGTGATCATGCCAGAACGTTTGCAGTTGGAAGTATTTCTAGTCAAAAAAACAGGTTAATGCAAATTACTAAAGAATCATTATATAAGGGTATTGAACAGGCCAAACCAGGTAACTATATAGGTGATATTGGATATGCTGTTCAGTCACATGCAGAATCTAATGGTTTTTCTGTTGTCAGAGAATTAGTTGGTCATGGAATTGGTGAAAGTTTACATGAAGAACCCCAGGTTCCTAATTATGGAAAACCAAATCAAGGTTACAAGCTCCATGCTGGTATGTGTATTGCGATTGAGCCTATGATTAATCTAGGCTCTAAAGAAATATATACTGCAGAGGACGGATGGACAATTTACACATCGGATGGATTAGTCTCGGCCCATTTTGAACATACAATAGCAATAAAAGAAGATGGTCCCCATATTCTTAGTAAGGTTGAAGGTAATGGCTAAAGAAAAAGCAATTTCTATCGATGGTATCATAAAAGAAACTTTGCCAAATGCGATGTTTCGAGTTGATGTTGAGATAGGCGGTGATCAGCATACAGTTCTAGCTCATGTGAGTGGGAAAATGAGGATGCATTTTATAAAAATACTCCCTGGTGATGTTGTGACTCTTGAAATGAGTCCATATGATTTATCTAGAGGTAGAATTGTGTACAGGAAGAAATAGTTATATGAAGGTAAGGGCGTCAGTAAGAAAAATGTGTGCAAAATGTAAAATTATTAGACGAAATGGTAATGTATTAGTCATATGTGAAAATCCTAAACACAAACAAAGGCAAGGGTAAAGAATAATGGCACGAATTGTTGGTATAGATATCCCAAGGAATAAAAAAGTTGCATATTCATTATGTTACATTCATGGCATTGGAATGTCAACGGCTCTAAAGATATGTAAGCTGGCAAAAATAGATACTGAAAAAAGAGTTCAGGATTTGACAGAAAAGCAGATTGTTACTATTCGAGAAACAATTAATGACTTAGGCATGAATGTAGAGGGTGAGTTAAGGTCATTAAATGCTATGAATATAAAAAGGTTAAAAGATGTAGGTGCGTACAGGGGGTTAAGGCATAGGAGAGGATTGCCTGCTAATGGACAACGTACAAAAACGAATGCTCGTACGCGTAAGGGCAAAAAACGAACCATCGGGCTTGGTAAGAAAGCTATATAAATAAAAGAAGGGAAACTGTGGCTGAAAAGAAACAAAAGAAAAAAAAGAAGATTGTCGACACTAATGCCGTCGCACATATCAAATCAACCTTTAATAACACCCATGTTACTATTTCAGATAAATTTGGGAATGTACTTGTATGGCAAAAAGCTGGATCCTCTGGATTTAAGGGCTCTCGAAAAAGTACTGCATATGCTGCTACTTTAACAGCTCAAAAAGTTGCAGAGTCTGCCCTTGCAATGGGTATAATTAGTATTTCAGTAGAGGTTAAAGGGCCTGGTGCAGGAAGAGAGTCTGCTATTAGAGCATTGGCAGTATCTGGACTTCAAATAACATCAATAAAAGATGTCACGCCATTACCTCATAATGGATGTCGCCCTCCAAAGAGGAGACGCGTATAATTTTAAATACGAGAGAAAATTAAATATGGCAAAATTGAAACAATCAAGGGGAAAACTAGTAAGGAAATTTGGAGAAAATATCTTTGGTAATCCTAAATTTGATAGACTCCTAAATCGTAAACCATATGGACCAGGACAACACGCCCAATCGCGTCGAGGTAAAGTTTCAAATTATGGGCTTCAATTACAAGAGAAGCAAAAAATAAAGTTTATGTATGGCCTCCTTGAAAAGCAATTTAGAATTGTTTTTAAAAAAGCAGAGAAACTTAAAGGTGAGACAGGCACAAATATGTTGCAACTACTTGAAAGTAGATTAGATAATATTGTTTACCGGTTGGGTTTTGCACCAACTAGACCAGCAGCAAGACAATTAGTTAGTCATAAACATTTTTTGTTAAATGGTAAGCCTGTTAATATTCCATCACTTATAGTAAAGCCTGGAGACAAAGTTTCTGTTAGGGAAAAAAGTAAAAAGTTGAATATTATTTTGGATTCTATAAGAATGGTTAAAGGAGATATTGATCTACCATGGCTTGATCTTGATAAAGCAAAGATGCTTGGTGTCTTTAATAATGTTCCAGAAAGGGATCAAATGAACTTAACAATTAATGAACAACTAGTTGTAGAATTGTACTCAAAATAATTTTTTAAAAAAGAAGGATAATTTATAAATGGATAAATCATTTAAGTTAAAAGTAAAAACAGATGAGAAGTCATTGACTGAAAAAATCGGTAAATTTACAATTCAACCCCTGGATAGAGGGTATGGAATAACTCTTGGTAATGCAATGCGAAGAGTCCTTTTGACCAGTATTCCTGGCGCTGCTATAACACATGTAAAAATTGAGGGTGTTGACCATGAGTTTTCATCAATAAAAGGTGTTAAGGATGATGTTGCCGATATCATAATGAATTTAAAAAAAGTAAGATTTAAGTTAATGGATAGTAATCCTGATAAAGTAGCGCTGTCATTGAAAGGGAAAAAAGTTGTAACAGCTCAGGACATCCAGTCTGCCAGCAATCAGTTTGAAATTTTAAATCCAGATCAGTATATAACTGAAATTAATACTAGTGGTAAAATAGAAATGGAAATCAGAATTGGCATTGGCAAGGGCTATATTCCTTCAGAGGAAAATGAATTGCCAAACCTGACTGTTGGAACTTTATCTATTGATAGCATTTTTAATCCAGTTACAAAGGTTAGCTATAGTGTAAAACCCGTCCCTGGCGCGAAGGAGCCAATCGAGATTTTATCGGTTGAAGTCCAAACAGATGGGTCAATTAGTCCTAAAGATGCGATTAGCTACTCTGCTACATATATTAGAGAGCATTTAAAATTTGTAGAAGCTATTGCTAACCCGGAAATACTTGAAATTTCTAAAGGTGTATCTGATGAAACGCTTGCATTAAGAAATTTATTAAATCAAGCTATAGATGAAATGGAGCTATCTGTCAGAAGTTTTAATTGTCTACAAGCAGCTGGTATTAAATATATTCATGAATTGGTAAGTAAAGAAGAAAACCAGATGCTTAAGTACAAAAACTTTGGTAGGAAATCCTTAACTGAATTAGTTGAAAAATTAAGCTCCATGGGACTTAATTTTGGCATGGATACTACAAAAATAATGGCAGAAGAGGGTTAAATTTAATGCGGCATAGAAAAAAAGGTCGTAAGCTAGGTAGAAAAAATGGTAATCGAAGAGCTTTGCTTATGAACTTGGCTTCGCAGTTGGTAATTCATAAAAGGATTAAAACTACCGATGCAAAAGCTAAAGAATTAAGATCATTCATTGAGCCACTTATAACTCTGGCAAAAAAAGATGACCTTCATTCTAGGAGGATGGTCATAAAGAAACTTCCTCATAAAAATGTTGTTAGGACCCTTTTTAAAGAAATAGCCCCTAAGTATGTTGAAAGGCCTGGTGGATATACAAGAATAATAAAGTTAGGCTTTCGCGATAATGATAGGGCACCCGTATCAATTATAGAATTTGTAGATATGGTTGAAGTTTCTGTTTCTGAAAAGGAAGATTCCAATGCCTCCTAAAAAATAAATTTTAAGTCCAGCGTAATAATTTCTATTATGGTGATCTTAAGGTTTGTTATCAAGTTTTTACTAACCACATTCATCTACTCAGAGTCCAAACAGGATATAAAAGCTATATGGGTAGTTAGAGATCATATGGTTAGTCCTCATTTAATCGATGGTATTATAGAATTTGCTGAAAAAAATAATTTTAATCATATCTTTGCACAGGTAAGAGGACGAGGAGATGCTTTTTATAATTCCAGTTTTGTACCGAAATCCAACTTGGTTGATTCTAATTTTGATCCGTTACATTATTTGATAACAAATTGTAATAATAAAGATTTAAAAGTTCATGCATGGCTAAATATATATTATTTATGGTCATCTCCTAAAAAACCCCCACAAGTTGATCATTTATTTTTTCAGAAGCCTGAATGGTTAGATAGGAATTTTCGTGATGAATACATATTGAAAAATAAATTTTTAATTGAAGAGGAAATAATAACTATTCACAAAGAAGGTTTCTTTTTAGCGCCTACAAACCCGGACGTAAATCTTCATTTGATTAGCGTTATATCTGAGTTGACTCAAAACTATCAAATTGACGGTATTCATTATGATTACATTAGATACCATAGTGCAGATTATGGATATAACAAAGTTGGATTATCTATTTTTTCTGAATTAAATAATTATAAAAATAAACTTTCAGATGAGGATTTTGATAGATTATTTTTAGATTACAAAAATAATTCAATCACTAAATTTGTTAAGAGCGCGAATTTAGAAATTAAAGTTAATCTACCGAATTGTATTATTTCAGCAGCAGTAAAGCCAAATATTTTCAATGCAAAATTAACATTCTCACAGGAATGGGATTTATGGTTGTCCGCCGGTTATATTGATTGGGCTGTACCGATGAACTATAAAACTGATAATGATGATTTTGTACAGAATATGTATATTATAAAAGATAATATTCCCAAAAAATTTCATGATAAAATTATAGTAGGTATTTCAACATATAATCAGTCGCCAAGATCAGCTGGGAAGAAAATAAATAGATTGAAAAGAATGGATTTTAGTAATATTTCAATTTTTTCATATAGCACTATGGTCAAAGATCCTAATTATTGGAGAAAGTTAAAAAGATATTTTTAACATGGAAATTTCGTGAATCGAATAGTAACACCACCTACAGGAAATGAATTGAGCTGCAAAAATTGGCAGATCGAAGCAGCTTATCGAATGATACAGCATAATCTTGATCAAAATGTTGCTGAAAACCCTGATGAATTAATTGTATATGGTGGAAAAGGAAAAGCAGCAAGAAATTGGAAAAGTTATAATTTAATTTTAGACACTCTTAAAAGACTTAATCATGATGAAACATTATTAATTCAGTCTGGGAAACCTGTCGGCGTATTAAAAACACATACTTATTCACCTCGTGTACTGATTGCTAATTCAAACCTAGTACCCAATTGGGCAAATTGGCATCATTTTGATGAGCTAGAAAAAAAAGGTCTTATTATGTATGGACAGATGACTGCTGGCAGTTGGATATATATCGGTACTCAAGGTATCCTCCAAGGTACTTATGAAACCTTCATGTCTGCTGCAAAGATTCACTGGGGGACTAATAATCTTAATGGCAAACTAATATTAACAGCAGGTCTTGGAGGTATGGGAGGAGCTCAACCTCTTGCAGTAAGCATGGCTGGTGGTGTTTCAATATGTGTTGAAATAGATAAAAATAGAATAAAGCGAAGAATTGAGACTAAATATTTAGATAAATCAACCAATGATGTGGATGAGGCGATTTCTTGGGCTAAAACTGCGATTAAATATAAAAAACCTTTAAGTATTGGTTTACTAGGTAATGCGGCAGATATAATACCAGAATTCGTGGAAAAAAATATAATACCAGATTTGGTTACTGATCAAACATCTGCCCATGATGAATTAGATGGGTATATCCCCAATAGTTTCTCTTTTGAGGAGTCAATCTCATTGAAGAGCTCTGACCCTGAAAAGTATAGAAAAGAAAGTATTAGATCAATGGGAAGGCATGTAAGAGGTATGTTGGCATTACAAGAAAAAGGTTCAATCGTGTTTGATTATGGAAATAATATTAGAGCTCAAGCAAAAAATGCGGGAGTTGAATCAGCATTCAGTATCCCGGGTTTTGTTCCAGAGTATATAAGACCATTATTTTGCGAAGGTAAGGGACCATTTAGATGGGTAGCTTTGTCTGGAAAAGAAGAAGACATCTATAAAACGGATGAACTTATTTTAAGGATGTTTCCAAATGATAAAGCATTATGCCATTGGATTAAAATGGCTAATGAAAAAGTTTCTTTTCAAGGTTTGCCGTCACGGATTTGCTGGCTTGGGTATAGAGAAAGAGCAAAATTTGGATTAAAGCTCAATGAAATGGTAAGAACAGGTGAATTATCTGCACCTATTGTCATAGGAAGAGACCATCTAGATTGTGGATCTGTCGCATCTCCAAACAGAGAAACAGAATCAATGAAAGATGGATCAGATGCGATTGCTGACTGGCCACTACTTAATGCATTAGTCAATACAGCCAGCGGGGCTTCTTGGGTTTCAATACACCATGGGGGTGGTGTAGGAATGGGTTATTCTATACATGCCGGCCAGGTTATTGTAGCTGATGGTAGCCCTGAAATGAAAAAACGTATATCTCGTGTTTTATCTAATGATCCTGGTATAGGAGTAATAAGGCATGCCGATGCAGGTTATAATGAAGCTATTCAAAATGCTCACGATTGGGATATAGATATTCCATTTATAAATAAAAAATGATTATGGGTACACTGAAATTATTCAATATCGGTAATTTAGTAACCTATAATATGAATCATAATTCAATGATATCCATAAAGGATGTGGAAATATTGATTTCTGAGGGTAAAATTATTGAAATTGGGTCTAAGGTAAGCGATGCGGATCAATTATTGGATTGTGAAAATAAACTAATTACTCCAGGATTTGTAGACTGTCATACACACCCAGTTTTTCTTGATGGAAGAGAGAACGAGTTTGAGATGAGATTAAAAGGGCTTAGCTATCAAGAAATCGCTGATAGGGGCGGTGGTATAAATAACAGCGTTAGCGGTGTTCGTAATTCATCTGAAATTGAATTGTATAATCGACTGATGCCAAGGATGGATAAGTTTTTAAAATTAGGAACAACAACTATTGAGGCAAAGAGTGGTTATGGTTTAAATGTAGAATCAGAATTAAAATCGCTAAAAATATTAAATAAAGTAAATTTAAATCACAAAATTGATATAGTACCAACGTTCATGGGAGCTCATGCAGTTCCAAAAGAATATGATAATAATGTAGATTCATATGTTAATTTGATATGTGATTCTATGATACCTAAGGTGGCGAAGCAGGGTATAGCAATTTTCAATGATGTTTTTTGCGAGAAAGGATATTTTAATCTTAAACAATCAGAAAGAATTTTAAAAAAAGGACTAGAATATGGTTTGCTTCCTAGAATTCATTCTGATGAATTCAATAACCTTGGAGCATCTAAACTAGCTGGAAAATTAAGTCTGGTCTCCGCCGATCATTTAATGAAAATAGGAAAAAATGACATTGAGATTATGGCTGATTCTAGAACAAAAGCTGTTCTCCTTCCGGGGACAACATTTTTTCTTGGTCAATCGGATTATGCTCCCTATAGTAAGCTTAAAGAGGCTGGTATAGAGGTCGCTATTGCGACCGATTATAATCCTGGGAGCTGCAATATTCAGTCTATGATTTTTATAATAACCATTGCGACAATTTTTATGAGGATGGATATTCTTGATGCACTTTGTTCAAGTACTTACATTCCTGCGAAGCTATTAAATAAAAATGACGTATGTGGCTCTATTGAAGAGGGAAAAAACGCAGATATTATTGTATGGGACATACTTGAGCCTATACAAATACCTTACCATTTCTCAACAAGTCCTTTAAAGTCGGTTATAAAGTCTGGAAAAATTATTTTTTAATATTTTGTTAAGAGGTATCTAAAGATTAAAATTGAATATCGTATTAAAGGAAAAATATTTTGATAAATAAAAAATCTATTACTTTTATTTCGTGCTTTTTTATATTGATTTTCAACTATTCTTTTGGGAATTATGCATTTAAAAAGAAAATAAAGACTGTTTGCTCTTCTTACAGAGTCTCAGTTGATGCAACTTCTATGGACTTTGATGATGATCTATTTTCGCTGACCTTAGAAAGTAATAGAAATAATTTTGAGATGGTTATGCTCGTTGGCTTTGCTTCTGCTGGGCAGGCTGTATCTCATCAAATAAATTTAGGATTATCCAATGCATATACTCCCAATGAAATCACTGTAAG
>MDSZ01265981.1_pt1 | contig 18660 bp, 18 predicted proteins | sample 811201 | NCBI WGS metagenome assembly MDSZ01 (sample SAMN05326647, study PRJNA326480) | marine metagenome | isolation source: seawater | place: Indian Ocean: North | collected 2010
CTAAATCTGGAAGCAAAGGAGAGGGGTTTTCTGCTAAATTGTGGTCTATAGATATTACAGGCTATAATGAAAGAAGACTTTTAACAAAAACTGATGCCTCAGACCCATCTTGGTCCTCATTATTATCTAAGTGAGGTTGAATTTTATGTAAAATATACTTGAATAACTTCTAATAATTTGAAATAACCACATTAAACCTAGGGGATAAAATGACACTAAACAAGAATTTAAAAAACATATTTTTTGTATTATTTGCAACTTTAATATTGAGCGCCTGCTCAACTGCAAAAAAAACTGCTGATATAGATGGAGACGTTTACACTGGTAAAGATACAGTAGAATATTTAGCTGCTGGAGTTCCTGACCGAGTGTTTTTTGCTACGAATAAATCATCTCTTACTACAGCTTCAAGAGCAACTTTGAGAAAACAGGCAACATTCTTAAGAAAAAATAAAAATTTGAATGTTACAATTGAAGGACATGCCGACGAAAGAGGAACTAGAGAATATAACTTAGCATTAGGAGAAAGAAGAGCTAATGCTGCGAGAGATTATCTTATGACCTACGGTATTTCAGGTAAAAGGATTTCTGTAATAAGTTATGGAAAAGAAAAACCTGTTAATCCAGCTTCTTCACCTTTAGCATGGTCCCAAAACAGAAGATCTGTTACTGTCAAAGTAAATTAACTTTAATATAATTTTATAAAGACCCTTTAATACTTCATTTTAAAGGGTCTTTTTTTTGCCATCTTATCTATTTAAATTTTCATTATGTTGAAAAAAAAGATTTTAATGAAAGGTGTAACTATAACAATTGTTTTACTTTTCTCTACTTTTTTAAATGCAGAAGAAGAAGAGATATACTTAAAATCAATTTCTGATCAGATCCAGGTGATCACAAAAGATCTAAAAACTTTAGAAAAAGCTGTATACCAAAAATCTGACGCTGTTTCCTCTAATTTAGATTTAAAAAAATCTGATGGTTTAAATGAGGATATATTAACAAAACATCTTCTTAAATTAAATAAAATTGAAGATCAATTTAGAGAACTTACAAACAAATTTGAGGAAGTAAACTTTAAATTAGATAAACTATCTAATCGAGTTACTAAAATTCAATCAGATACTCAGTTAAGATTTTCTGATTTAGAGACAGGATCAAATTCTATTAAAGAAAAAAAAGAAAATGTGCTTTTACCAGGCACTAGTAAACCACAAGACTTTGGGGCAGGACCCGCTTACCAAACATCAAACTTACCAAAAAAGCAAGAAGTAAGTTCAGTTGAAAGTGTGCAGACCGTCATAACACAAGAAGCTGAGAAAAAAGAATCTTTGTTGCCAGATAAACCACCTTTAGAACAATACGAGTTTGCAGTAAGTTTCATGAAAATTGGAGATTATGAAACTGCTGAATTTGCACTTAAAGAATTTATAGAAATCAATAAAGATCATGATTTAGCTGGCAGTGCTCAATATTGGTATGGTGAAACATTTAGAATAAGACAATTATACTCCGATGCTGCAACCGCTTATTTAGATGGTTACCAAAACTATCCAAAAAGTAAAAAAGCACCAGATAATCTTCTTAAATTAGGAATTACTATGGTACAGCTTGGCGAAAAAGATCAAGGGTGCAAGATGATTTTAGGTCTTAAAAAAGAATACCCAAAAGCAAGCAAGTCTGTGTTACAAAAAGCTCAATATGAGCAAAAAAAATTCAAATGTAATTCTTAAAAAAACTTTTAAAAAAGAAATAGTTTTCAATAGGATTTACCAAAATTTAAAAAAAGAATTATTAGGTTTTAACACAAGGAAATTTGTCGTAGCTATATCAGGTGGACCTGATAGCTTAGCTTTAGCTGCTACCAGTAAAGCTTTGAGTTTGGAAACTGACTTACAATTTTATTATGTTTTAGTAAATCATAATATTCGAAAAAACTCTGCAATAGAAGCATTTGAGGTAAAAAAATTGCTTAAAGAATTTCAAATAATATTAAATATTTTACATAATAAAAAAAAAATTGGCAAAAACATTCAAAGTAAAGCAAGGCAAATAAGATATGATTTACTAGCTAATTTTTGTATAAAAAAAAGAGCAAAAATTATCCTTACCGCACACAATCTAGAGGATCAGGTCGAGACCTTTTTCATAAGATTATCTCGTGGAAGTGGGCTAACTGGTTTATCAGCGATGAAAACAGTTAGTTTTTTAAATAAAAACATTAAATTGGTAAGACCTTTATTAGATACTAAAAAAGATTCTTTAGTAAAAATCTCAAAAAAAGTTTTCGGAAGATATTTTTCAGATCCTTCGAATGTAGATAATAAATATTTAAGGACTAAGGTAAGAAGTTTAAAAAAACCCCTTTTAAAAAGCGGAATTAATTATGATCAGATTATTAAATCTATAAAGAACTTATCCTCGAGTAAAGATATACTAGATAAATATGTTAACAAAATAATTAGAGAATTATTAATTATTACTAAAGATAATGTGAAAATAAATTTTAAAAAATATTCAAAACTTAGCAATGAAATAAAAATAAAGATACTTAATGAAGCTATTCGTAAGATAAAAAATAATTACTATGATCCAAGATCTAAGAAAGTAATTAATCTAATCCACAATCTTAGCAAAAAGGATTTTAAAAAAGCCACACTAGCAGGATGTCTATTTTTCATAAAAAAAGATCAAATATGCGTTAAAAAGGAACAAATTTAATAAATTTTTTGATAATTTGTAATATTTTGTCTTATTTACAACTAATTATTGATTAAATTATACTTGTTATATTAAATTAAATGTTTATTTAGAAATTATGAATTCAAAAAACTTAATAATGTGGGCTATAATTGTCTTATTATCAGTAGGATTATTTAACATGTTTCAGGATCCGAAAAAGATAAATGCTGAGAAAAACTCTCTTGCATTTTCGAATTTTCTGAGTGAAGTTGAGGCAGGAAGAGTTGTCGAAGTTCAAATTCAAGGAAATAATATTTCAGGAATTTTGGCAGATGGAAAAAATTTTACAACGTACTCTCCTAATTACCCAGAGTTGGTGGATAAGCTCTCATCAAGTGGTGTAAGCATTAAAGCCACACCACAAGAAGATAAGATGCCGTCCTTATTAGGAATTCTTTTATCTTGGTTTCCAATGCTTTTATTAATTGGAGTTTGGATTTTTTTTATGCGTCAAATGCAAGGTGGAAAAGGTGGAGCGATGGGCTTTGGAAGATCAAAAGCTAAATTATTAAACGAGGCACAAGGAAAAGTAACTTTTAACGATGTAGCAGGAGTTGAGGAAGCTAAAGAAGAAGTTGAAGAAATAGTTGAATTCTTAAAAGACCCAAAAAAATTTAGTAGACTTGGTGGAAAAATACCTAAAGGGGCTCTTTTGATTGGTCCACCAGGAACTGGAAAAACTTTATTAGCTAAGGCGATTGCTGGAGAAGCAAACGTACCTTTTTTTTCCATTTCAGGTTCAGATTTCGTCGAAATGTTTGTAGGTGTTGGAGCGTCAAGAGTTAGAGATATGTTCGAGCAAGGAAAAAAACATTCTCCATGTATAATTTTTATTGATGAGATTGATGCGGTTGGAAGAAGTAGAGGTGCCGGTCTTGGAGGTGGTAACGATGAAAGAGAACAAACTTTGAACCAATTGTTAGTAGAAATGGATGGCTTTGATACTAATGAAGGTATCATATTAATAGCGGCAACTAACAGACCTGATGTTCTAGACCCAGCATTATTGAGACCTGGAAGATTTGATAGACAGGTGGTCGTTGGAAACCCAGATATCATTGGAAGAGAGGCTATATTAAAGGTGCATGTAAAAAAAATAAATATTGGGCCAGACGTTAAATTAAGAACAATAGCAAGAGGAACGCCGGGCTTTTCAGGCGCTGATCTTGCGAATTTAATTAATGAGTCTGCTCTTTTAGCAGCTAGAAAAAATAAAAGAGTTGTCACAATGTCTGACGTAGAGGAAGCAAAAGATAAAGTAATGATGGGCGCTGAAAGAAGATCAATGGTGATGTCAGAAGATGAGAAAAAATTAACCGCATATCATGAAGGAGGACATGCAATAGTAGCTTTAAACGAAAAAGCATCAGATCCTATACATAAAGCTACAATAATTCCAAGAGGTCGAGCTTTAGGAATGGTTATGAGATTACCAGAAAGAGATCAACTTTCTGTAACTAGAGAAAAAATGCATGCTGATATTGCAGTTGCAATGGGGGGAAGAATAGCAGAGGAAATTATTTTTGGTCACGATAAAGTCACTTCTGGGGCTTCATCAGATATAGACATGGTAACCAAAATGGCAAAAAATATGGTAACAAAATATGGAATGAGCTCTGAACTTGGAACCATCGCGTATGGAGAAAACGAAGAAGAGGTTTTTTTAGGAAGATCAGTTACAAAACAACAAAATATGTCAGAAGAAACTGCCAAAAAAATTGATGCAGAAGTAAAGAAAATTGTAGATAAGGGTTACGAAAGAGCTAGAAAAGTATTAACAGATAAAATTGACGATCTTCATAAAATAGCAAAAGCTTTACTTATATACGAAACTCTGTCTGGAGACGAAATAAGAGACTTAATTCTTAAGAATATTAAACCAACAAGATCTTTTAAAGAGGAAGATAATGATGAGGGAAAATCATCATCTGCGTTAGGATCTTTAGGTTTAAAGCCTAAACCCGCAGTCTAAAATTTAATGACTAAATATTACACTCGCGCGTGTAATTTTTATTACGGTAAACAAGCAAAATTTCTCCTAAATAAAAAACTAGCTTTACCTCTATGTGGAGATAAATTTATTGCTTTTGATAAAATTGAAATATTTCAAAGAAAAAATAATATTATCAAAAGTAAATATCTCCATATAAAAGATATTAAAAAACTTTCAAAAAAAGGAAAAAAAAAAGTTGAACAAGATCTTAAAAAGATTACCTCAAAAAGAAAAAACTTTCTTAAAAATATAAATTTTTTAGATCCAACTATAATGGGAATTTTGAATCTTACTCCAGATAGCTTTTCAGATGGTGGGAAGTTCAATAAAAAAAATGCATCATTAAAACAAATATCAAAAATGATATTTTCAGGTGCAAAAATTATTGATGTAGGAGGTGAGTCAACGCGTCCAGGATCAGTGACAGTTAGCACCAAGCGTGAATGGGGGCGTATTAAATATGTTTTAAAAAATTTCAAAAAAAGGAACAAAAAAATATGTTTATCTTTGGATACAAGAAAATCAGATTTAATGATTAAGGGTATCAAAAATGGAGTAGATTTAATTAACGATGTTTCTGGTTTTGAGTACGATAAAGACTCTATAACTAAATTAAAAAAATTTAAAATACCTTTAATATTACATCATATGCAAGGAACGCCTAGCACTATGCAAAAAAAACCAAAATACAAAAATGTTTTGTTAGATATTTACGATTTTTTTGAAAAAAAAATTAATAAGGAATTACTTAATCGAAATTTAATTATAGATCCAGGTATAGGATTTGGTAAAACTTTGAAACATAATTTGACTTTAATTTCTAAAATCTCTTTGTTTCATAGCTTGGGATTTCCAATTCTAATTGGAACTTCTAGAAAAAGATTTATAAGTCAAATATCAGGAAAAAATGATAGTAATGACAGAACAGGTGGAACAGTTGCTTCAGTTTTATATTTGTTGTTACAAGGAGTAAAAATCTTTAGAATTCATAATGTAAATGAGATAAAACAAGGAATTTTAGTTTTCAAAAGAATTTTAATGAACTAATGAGAAATAAATATTTTGGCACCGATGGCATTAGAGGGACTGTAAACCAAGGAAATATTACAGGTGAAAAGTTTTTTAAATTTGGACTAGCCTCTGGAACATACTTTAAAAATCAAAAAAAAACTAAACAAGTTGCGATTATAGCTAAAGACACAAGATTATCTGGATATACTTTAGAGCCAGCCTTAGTATCAGGTCTAGTATCTGGAGGGATGCATGTTTTTACTTTAGGTCCACTGCCAACTAATGGACTTGCGATGTTAACTAAATCTATGAGAGCAAATATGGGTATTATGATTACTGCTTCTCATAATCCATATTATGACAATGGTCTAAAATTATTTGGACCTGATGGAATGAAACTTTCGGATAAAATTGAAAAAAAAATTGAAAAACTTATAGATACTAAAAATACAAAACAGTTAACAGAGCCAAAGCGATTAGGAAGAGTAAAAAGATTAGAAGATGGAAACGAAAAATATATTAAGATTTTAAAAAATAATTTTCCAAAAAACTTTAATCTTAAAGGTTTGAATATAGTTTTAGATTGTGCTAATGGGGCCGGTTATAAAGCTGCGCCTAAACTTTTAAAGGAGTTAGGAGCTAAAGTTTTTGTTATGGGGGCAAAACCAAATGGCTTAAATATAAATCATATGTGCGGCTCAACTTTTCCATCTAAAATTCAAACTGCCGTAAGAAGATTAAAAGCACATGTAGGAATTTCATTTGATGGAGACGCCGATAGAATTATCATGTGTGATGAGAAAGGTAAAATTATTGATGGTGATCAGATTATTGCTATGCTAGCCAGTAGATGGAAATTAAAAAAAATATTAAGAGGAGGTGTAATAGGAACGTTAATGTCTAACTATGGGCTTGAGAAATATTTGAATAATAAAAAAATTAAATTTATTAGATCTAAAGTTGGGGATAGATATGTAAAAGAAAAAATGAAAAAATTAAATTTCAACTTAGGTGGAGAACAATCGGGCCATATTATACTAGGTAAATTTGCTACAACTGGTGATGGACTTTTAGTAGCTTTGGAAGTTTTATTCTCTCTTAGAAAAAAAAGAAAAGCGAGTGAAATTCTTAATGTTTTTAAACCATTGCCTCAAAATTTATTAAACGTTAAGGTTAAAGATAAGGAGATAATAAATACAAAAAAATGCAAAAGTTTTATAAAAAAAGCTAAAATTTTAATGGGTGGTAAAGGTAGAATTCTTGTTAGAAAGTCTGGAACTGAACCAAAAATTAGAATTATGGCAGAGTCTCATGATAAAGCTTTAAATTTGAAATGTATAAGTTTGATTAAAAAAGTGATTACTTAAATTGATACCAAGGTCTAAAATTTTAATCATAGCAGGCTCGGACTCCTCAGGAGGAGCAGGAATACAAGCTGATATAAAAACTGTAACAGCATTGGGCAGTTATGCAATGACTGCAATTACTGCAGTGACAGCACAAAATACTACTGGAGTAAAATCAATTTTTTCGATTACTCCTAGAGAAATAGAAAAGCAAATACTATTTACTTGTAAAGATATAAAACCAGATGCCATCAAAATTGGAATGCTTCACTCATCAAGAATTATTAACTCAGTTGTTAAATCATTAAAAAAGATTAAAACAAATAAAATTATTCTAGATCCTGTAATGTTTGCTAAAGGCGGTGCAAAATTGATAAGTAATACTGCAATACTCTCATTAAAAAAAAAGTTATTGAAAAAAGTGTATTTAATTACTCCAAACATTCCAGAAGCAGAAGTTTTAGCTAAAACTAAAATAAAAAATGTAGATGATATGTTAAAAACTGCAAAAATATTAATTAAGTTAGGAGCAAAAAATGTTTTAATAAAAGGTGGTCACAGAAAATCAAATATTATGGTAGATGTCTGCTTAAATAACTCAGAGTTTAAAATTTTTAAGAATAGAAAGATTATTTCTAAAAATACTCACGGAACAGGCTGTACATTATCAAGCGCAATTACTACTTTTTTATCATGTGGAAAACCCTTAAACAAATCTTGTTACTTAGGAATTAAGTATGTAAACCAAGCTATTAAATCTAATATAAATTATGGCAAAGGTCATGGACCAATAAATCACTTAAATTCAATAAAATTGAAAAAAATTTATCAAAAATGAAAAATGTAGTTGTAGTCGGGTCACAGTGGGGAGATGAGGGGAAAGGTAAAATCGTTGATTGGCTCTCTAGTGAAGCAGATGTAGTAGTTCGTTTTCAAGGTGGTCATAATGCAGGTCACACGCTAGTAATTGATAAAAAAGTTTTTAAATTAAGATTGCTGCCTTCCGGAATCGTTAGAGAGGGAAAAATTTCTATCCTTGGAAATGGAGTAGTAATTGATCCCTGGGCTTTGATAAGTGAAATTAAAGAAATAAAAAAGCTAGGAATCAACGTTACCCCAGATAATTTTATGATTTCTGAGTCCGCATCATTAATTTTACCTTTCCACCAAGAAATAGATGAAATAAGAGAAAATGCAGCAGGAAAGAAAAAAATTGGCACCACAAAAAGGGGAATTGGACCATGTTATGAAGATAAAGTTGGAAGAAGATCTATAAGAATTATGGATTTGAGATCTGAAAGCAACTTAGATACTAGACTAGAAATTGTTCTTTCACATCATAATGCTATTAGAAAAGGATTAAAAAAGAAAATTTTCAAAAAAGATGATTTAAAAAAAGATTTACTCAAAATTGCGCCAGATATTTTAAAATTTGCTCAACCAGTCTGGCTAAAATTAGATGAATATAAAAAAGATAGAAAAAAAATTTTATTTGAAGGAGCTCAAGGTGTTCTTCTTGACGTAGATCATGGAACGTACCCATATGTAACATCATCTAATACTGTACCAGCTATGGCAGCCACAGGCTCCGGATCTGGACCAAATGATATTGGTTATATTCTTGGAATTACTAAGGCATATACGACACGGGTTGGAAGTGGGCCTTTTCCAACTGAATTACATGATGAAATTGGAGAAAGTCTTGGCAAGAGGGGAAAAGAGTTTGGAACAGTGACTGCTAGAAAAAGAAGGTGTGGTTGGTTTGATGGGGTGCTAGTCAGACAAACTATCAAAATTTCAGGTATTAATGGAATAGCATTGACAAAATTAGACGTACTAGATGAATTGGATGAAATTAAAATTTGCATAGGCTATGATTTGAATGGAAAAAAAATAGATTATCTACCTGCTGCATCTGAAGATCAATTTAATATTAAACCAATTTATAAATCCTTTCCGGGATGGAAAACCTCTACTAAAGGTACCAGGATTATGAAAGACTTGCCTGAAAAAGCTAAAAAGTACATATATGCACTGGAAGATTTTGTAGGTGCTAAAGTTTCAAGTATTTCAACAAGCCCAGAGAGAGAAGACACAATATTAATTGAGGATCCTTTTAAAATTAGTTAGCAGGTAGTAAATTTTTTGAATTACTTGCATTGATCATCGATTTTTGAAGTTTTTCGAAAGCTTTTGTTTCAATCTGTCTAATTCTTTCTCTACTTATTTTATATTTTTTACTCAGTTCATCTAAAGTGATAGGATTTTCAGATAATCTTCTGGCTGAGATAATTTCTTTTTCTCTTGAGTTAAGAATATTCATAGCTTTGTATAATAATTCTTTTTTATCCTCGTATTCTTGTTTTTGTGAAATAATTAGTTCCTGGTCAAGATTATCATCTACTAACCAATCTTGCCATTCCTCTGTTTCTCCAATTTTTATGGGATCATTGAGTGATTTTTCTTGTCCCATCATTCTTCTATTCATGTTAACAACTTCATAAGAGTCAACGTCTAATCTTTTTGATATTTCTTTAACCTGCTCATCTTTTAGGTCACCTTCTTGTCCTGGAGCTATTTGATTTTTTAATTTTTTTAAGTTAAAAAACAGTTTTTTTTGAGCAGTTGTTGTACCCATCTTTACTAAACTCCAAGATCTCAGAACGTATTCTTGAATAGCTGCTTTAATCCACCACATTGCGTATGTTGCAAGTCTAAAACCTTTATCAGGATCAAATTTTTTAACTGCTTGCATTAAACCTATATTACCCTCTGAAATTAATTCATTAACAGGCAAACCATAACCTCGATATCCCATCGCAATTTTTGCAACCAATCTTAAATGACTTGTTACTAGTTTATGTGCAGATTGTAGATTGCCATTTTCTCTCCAGTTTTTAGCTAACATATACTCCTCTTCAGCATCCAACATTGGAAATTTTTTTATTTGTGAAAGGTATACTGATAATCCTCCAACAGTAGGTGATGGCAAATTACTTATTTTATTATTTTCACTCATAAACAAAATGTATGTATAATATAATTTTTTTCAACCAGCAACATTGTCAAGAAAATTAAGTATTCTTTTAAAATCTTCTGGCATATTTGTTTTAAAATTCATCCACTTTTTTTTTGTAGGATGCTTAAACTCGATACTTTGAGCATGCAAGACCTGTCCTTTTGTTTTTCTTAATAGCTCGTAAAAAACATTATTAATTTTTTTATAAGTAACATTTTTTTTTCCATATTTATAATCTCCTAAGATTGATGTACCTTTATATTTCAAATGGACTCTTATTTGATGTGTTCTACCAGTTTCCAGCTCACATTCTATCAAGCTAATTTTTGGCACATCTTTATTATTAAATACTTTAATCGTTTTATAATTTGTTATCGCTTTTTTTCCAATAATTTCGCTTGTCGTCATTGTCTGTCTATTTTTTTTATCCCTAGTAATTAAAGTTTCTATTCGTCCATGAAAAGGCCTTATAACACCCCAAGTTAAACACTGATATTTCCTTTTAATTGTATGATTAGCAAATTGTTTTCCTAATTCTGAATGAGACAAATTATTTTTTGCAACTACCAACAATCCACTAGTGTCTTTGTCTATTCTATGAACGATACCTGGTCTTAAATTACCGTTTATATTAGATAGGCTATTTTTATACTTATAAACTAAGGCGTTAGCTAAAGTATTATCATAATTTCCAGCCCCAGGATGCACAGTCATACCTTTTGGTTTATCAACTATAAGAAGATCTTTATCTTCATATACAATATTTAAATTTATTTTTTTAGCAATTAATTTTTCCTCTTGCTTTTTAACCAAGTAAATTATTATTTTATCATTGGTTCTTACCTTTGTTGATGGAGAACTTATAATTTTTTCGTTTATAACTAAATTTTTACTTTCAATTAGTTTTTTTAAATATGATCGAGTGAGATAACTAATTCTTTCTGATAGAAATATGTCAATTCTCTTACCAGAGTCCTTTTTATTAATTAAAAATTTTATTGTTTTATTCATAAATTAATTTAAATTAGCACCAATGCGCCGGTAGCTTCAACTGGATAGAGCGCCGGATTTCGGCTCCGGAGGTTATGGGTTCGACTCCTATCCGGCGCACCAAATATCATAGTATCCAATCTTTAAACTTATCTTTGTTTTTTACAATGTACTCTGGAAAGCTATTATCTATAGAAACAGTTTTATAATTAATTTTTCTTTCAAATAAATCTTTTCTTTTTGATATTTTGTCCTCTATCTTTTCTACATCTGTGAAGTTTGATGTATTGAATTCTTGATGAGAATAAGAATTTATTTTTTTTTTGATATCTTCTGGAGTCTTTAAAAAACTAAAATGCCATCCCCCATCTTTAATTAATTGAGGCTGTTTTTCAGAAAATATTTTCCAAAAGGGAATCTTTTTTGTTTTTATATTTCTTAGCCACTGAGGAGATTTAAGATATTTTTTTTGACATATCTTAGTTCCAGGCCAATACTCGTCTGTAATGTTTAGTAAATTAATTTTAGATTGAAAATTTTTTTGTAAAAAACATGCATATTTTTTTTTAATATTAAATTCCCTGATTTTTTTTGGATCAGGAATTTCGTCAATATCAGATATCATTATAAGATCATCTGGTTCAAATTTTTCAATACCTCTGCTTATAGCGTTTCTTTGAAATTGATCCCTAACATGATTTTCGTGCCAATTTTTTTTATTAGATTGTACTTTTAAAGGAAGGTCTTCAACTACTATGTAGTCAATTTTATTCTTAAAGTTTAAAAAATTCTCTCTTTTAAAATTTAAATTTTTCTTATTTCCAGCGTGGTCTCTTGTGGCTTCACATATTACAAATTTATCAACAATATCTACTAAAGTATTTAAACGAATATCCAGCATCAAATCTTCGTCGAAATACATAAAACAATCAATTAATCTCATTTTTATTTTATTCACCCATATTTATCAAAGTTCCTCTTTTTTTTGCACCAAAATAAGAAATGTAAAAAACTATTACTCCAATAATAAAATAAAATAGTGAAATTAAAATTGATTTAAATATTTTTAAATAACTCACAGTTTCTGTCATGAGTATATTTCTCATTTCTTCGAAAATATGAACTAGCGGAAGACCTTTAGCTATTATTTGCAATGTTTCGGGTAATATCTCAATTGGATAATATATGCAACCTAAAGGAGCTAAAAAAAATAGACTCGCCCAAGCAATATTTTCAAATGAAGGTCCATATCTTAACAGCCCAGATGTAACAAGAAGCCCTAAAGTTATACCAAATAGATAAAGAGAGATTAATAAAAATATAAGAGGAATTCCAAGCTTAAGAACTGAAACTCCAAACAATGGTATTGCAATTAAAACAGCAGGAACTAAACCTATTAGAGTTCTAATTATAGCTGTTATAGTCAAAGCTGCTATAATTTCTCTAATTTTAATAGGTGCTATAAATAAATTTGTAAAATTTCTACTCCAGATTTCTTCTAGGAACATCATATTAAAACTAATACTTGCTCTAAATAAAAAATCGTAAAGGATTGCTGCAGTTAAAATTATCCCTATAGTATTACTGTAGTATTCAGAGTTAAGCGTAAAAAATTTAGAAATAAAACCCCAAAGAAAAATTTGAACAGTAGGCCAATAGATTAAATCTAGTATTCTTGGAAAAGAATTCATTATTAAATAAAGATGTCTTAAACCTAAAGCAATTATCTTATTAAAATTCATCTTCACTCCTTGCTAACTTTAAAAATGTTTCCTCCAAATTACTTCTTCCATGTTTTTTAATTAATGCTTCGCAAGTTCCACTATCTATAATTTTACCTTTTTTCATCATTATTACACTGTCACAAAGTCTCTCTACTTCATTCATATTGTGAGAAGCTAATAAAATGGTAATTTTATTTTTAGATTTATATTCTTGTATATAACTTCTGATGAAATCTCCAATATCAGGATCCAAACTTGCGGTAGGCTCATCTAAAAGCAGAATTTCTGGTTTATTAATCAAAGATTTAGCTAGAGATACTCTATTTTTTTGACCTGAGGATAACTCTCCTGTCTTTCTCTCAAAAAAATTTTTTATGTCTAAATCACTTGCTATATCATTTATTCTGTCTTTAAGATTTTTAATTCCATATAGTCTTCCATATATCTCAAGATTTTGTTTGACTGTAAGTTTTTTTGGCAACTCAACGTACGGAGAGGCAAAATTAAATCTACTTAAAATCTGATCCCTGCTATATTTATCAATATTTTTATTTTCTATGAAAATTTCTCCTTCAGATGGAGTGACTAGACCCAAAATCATTCCGATGGTTGTAGTTTTACCACAACCATTCGGTCCCAATAGACCAATAGTTTTATTTCTTTCTATATTAAAATTTATTTTATTAACCGCTAAAAACTTTTTATAAATTTTCGAAAGATTCTTGATTTGAACAAACATTATCTTGATGCCCTTCTTAATCTATCATTTATTGCTACTCCTGGGCCTAAATTAGGAATTTTGGCAACAAATATTTTTTTGAATCCTTTTTTTTTTATTTTTCTCATAGTTTTATATAAATTAGCTGCAGCCTCTTTCAAGTCGGCTTTTTTACTTAAATTAAAATAGTTAGTTAAATTTTTAAACTTTTTTCCATATACAATATATGCATGTTCCATTTTTTTTGGTTTTTTTCCGATAATCACTGGTATTCCTGGAGAGTAATGTTTTTTTAACAGTCCTGGAGATTTTAGTTTAGATTTTTTTCGAGACAAATTTACTTTGAGACAATTTCTAATATCACTTGAACTTATTATCCCAGGTCTCAAGATTTTAGGTTTTCCAGTTAAATCCACCACTGTAGACTCAATTCCAATTTTAGAACTTCCGTCATTTATTATAATCTTTATCTTTTTTTTAAAATCATCAAATACATCAAAAGCATTTACCGGACTTAAAGTTGATGAAATGTTTGCACTAGGCATTGCAAGTGGAAATGGTAGCTGCTTAAGCACAGCTCTAATTACTCTGTTATTTGGAAATCTTATTGCAACTGTATTCAAATTTGCTGTTGCAGAACTTGCTATCTTTGAGAACTTATTTTTCTTTAGAACAAAAGTGAGAGGACCTGGGCAAAAATTTTCGTAAAGCTTAAAAAATTTTTTATTTAATATAACGTCTTGATTTGCTTTTTTTATCTTATCGTAATGGATTATTAAAGGATTCCTTTTTGGTCTTTTTTTTAATTTAAAAATCTTTTTTACTGCTTTTTTTGAGTAGGCATTTCCCGCCAAACCATAAACTGTTTCGGTTGGCAAACCAATAATATTGCCTTGTTTTAGAAATAAAACAGTTTTTTTAATAACCTTTTTGTTGAAAGAGTGAATATTTGAATAGATATTTTTCATAATGTAAATATTATTTAGTTTATGAAAAGTGAAAATATTCCAGCTGATATCAAAAGTAAATCATTAAAAGAGGCTAGAGATGAAATAAATGAAATTCTTACTCAACTTGAAAGCAAAAATTTTGATTTAATCAATATAGAAAATACCTATAAAAGATTAATGAACTTAAACAAACATGTTGAAAATCTATTTAAAATTAAATCTAGAGAAATAACAAAGTTCTAAAAATTACATGATTGAAAAAAAACTAGTAAAAAATGCCAAAAAAATAGATCGATTCCTATTAAATTTTTTAAATAAACAAAAAAAATCTTTATTAGTTAAACCTATGATATATGGATTAATTTCAGGCGGAAAAAAAATTAGGTCTACAATAATTTTCGATACTGGAAAACTTTTTGGAATAAGAGAAAAAAAACTTTTAGATATTTGTGCTGCAGTAGAATGTATTCATTCTTACTCACTTATACATGATGACTTACCATGTATGGATAATGACTCAACAAGGAGAGGAAAACCTTCGACCCATATTAAATTTGGTGAATCAACTGCCGTACTCGCAGGAAATTCATTACTCACATTGGCATTTGAAATAATTTCAAGCAAAAATTTATTATCTTCAAATCAAAAAAATGAAGTTATAAAACTTTTGTCAAATTGTTCAGGTCACACTGGAATAGCCGGAGGTCAAGAACTAGATTTAAAGTTCGAGAATAAGAAAAAAAATTTTAATCAAATATTAGATATGCAAAGAAAAAAAACAGGAAAATTATTTAATTTTTGCCTTCAGTCTGTAGCTATTGTCGGAAATAAAAAGAAAAAAGAAAAAGATACATTAGGAAAAATTGGTGAGGAAATAGGTTTATTATTTCAACTTACTGATGACTTTTTAGATGTTAAAGGATCTAAGAAGTTAGTCGGTAAACCAATTAAAAAAGATCGAAAAAAAGGTAAATCAACTCTAATAAATCTAATAGGTTATAAAAAATCTTTGAGGTATGCTGATAGATTAAAGAAAAAAGTATTGCTAAAATTAAAAAAACATGGAAAAAATACTAGAGATTTAATTGATACTATTAAATTTATACAAGAGAGAAACTTTTAATGAGTAAATTTATTAAACAAATAAACTTTCCTTCTGATTTAAGAAAATTTAAAAAAGAGAATTTAAAAGATATTTCAGATGAACTTAGAGATGAATTAATCGAAGTGGTATCTGAAACTGGTGGACATTTAGGTGCAGGATTAGGTGTGGTTGAATTAACAGTCGCATTACATTATGTATTTGATACTCCTAAAGATAAATTAGTTTGGGATGTGAGCCATCAATGTTACCCACATAAATTAATAACTGGAAGAAGAGATCGAATCAAAACATTAAGAAAAGGTGGTGGCTTATCTGGCTTCACAAAAAGATCTGAAAGTGAATATGATCCCTTTGGAGCAGCACATAGTTCTACCTCAATATCTTCTACATTAGGCATGGCAGTAGCAAAAAAATTATCTAATAATAAAAACAATGTTATTGCCGTGATCGGTGATGGAGCAATGAGCGCAGGAATGGCTTACGAGGCAATGAATAACGCAGGAGCATTAAAATCGAATCTAATTGTAGTTTTAAACGATAATGATATGTCTATAGCCAGACCAGTAGGCGCGATGAGTAGGTATCTTGCAAACCTGCTTTCAGGTAAACTTTATTTTAGTTTTAGGGAAACTATAAAAATGGTTATTTCCTCTTTTTCAAAAAGATTTAGCCAAAAAGCTGGAAAAGCCGAAGATATTTTAAGAAATATGGTGACTGGGGGGACACTGTTTAGTGAATTAGGATTTTATTATATTGGACCAATCGATGGACACGATGTTGAAAATCTGGTTCAAATATTAGAAAATGTCAAAAACTCTAAGCATCAAGGCCCAGTATTAATTCACGTTAGAACACAAAAAGGAAAAGGTTATAAACCAGCTGAGGACTCTGGAGATAAATATCATGGTGTTTCTAAATTCAACGTATCAACTGGAGAACAATCTAAATCAAAATCTAATATTCCATCTTATACAAAAGTATTCGCTGAAACCCTTATAAAGCACGCTGAACAAGATACAAAAATAATAGGAATCACAGGCGCAATGCCATCTGGCACTGGCCTTAATTTATTTGAAAAAAGATTTCCTGATCGAACATTCGATGTTGGGATCGCAGAACAGCACGCTGTAACATTTGCGGCTGGATTAGCTACTGAGGGATATAAACCATATGCAGCAATCTACTCTACTTTTTTACAAAGAGCCTACGATCAAGTAGTCCATGACGTAGCACTCCAGTCATTGCCAGTAAGGTTCGCAATAGATAGAGCAGGATTGGTTGGCGCAGATGGGCCTACGCATGCAGGCTCTTTTGACATCACTTACCTATCTACTTTACCAAATTTCGTTGTTATGGCTGCAAGTGATGAGGCGGAACTAGTCAAGATGATAAACACTTCAGTTCAAATTAATGATAAACCATCGGCTTTTAGGTATCCAAGAGGAAATGGAACAGGAACTCAATTGCCTTCAATTAAAGAAATTTTAGAAATTGGAAAAGCAAGAATTATTAAAGAAGGTAAAAAAGTAGCTTTACTTAACTTTGGAACTAGACTTGAAGAGTGCAAAATTGCATCAGAAAAACTTTCCACAAAAGGTATAGAATGTACTTTAGTCGATGCAAGATTTGCTAAGCCTTTAGATGAAAAATTAATTATGGAGATAGCAACAAATCATGAAGTTTTAATTACTATTGAGGAAGGTTCAATCGGAGGTTTTGGCTCACATGTAATGCAATTACTTTCTGATAGAGGTGTTTTTGACACTGGCTTAAAATTTAGATCCATGATTTTACCTGATATCTTTATTGACCAAGACACTCCTAAAAAAATGTACGAAATCGCAGGTTTAGATTCTAAGTCTATAATTAATAAAGTTGAGGAAACTTTAAATTCAAAAATTGTTTTAGCTAAAAATAAAAATAAAATATCTAACTAACCACACTGTGCTCTGTTCATTAAAAAATGATCTAAAATAACACAATTTATCATTGCTTCACCTATTGGAACTGCTCTAATGCCTACACAAGGATCATGTCTTCCTTTAACAGAGATTTTTGTATTTTTACCTTTTTTATCTATCGTTTTTCTTGTTGTTAGAATTGAAGAAGTAGGTTTGACAGCAAATGAAGCAATAATATTTTGGCCGGATGAAATTCCACCTAGAATACCACCAGCCTGATTAGATTTAAATTTAACTTTACCAGATCTTTTGCTCATCTCATCAGAGTTTTCTTCACCACTTAAAAAAGCTGCGTTCATACCTGCTCCAATATTTACTCCTTTAACAGCATTTATACTCATTAACGCTGCCGCTATATCAGTATCTAATTTTGAATATATGGGAGCTCCCAAGCCAACCGGAACTCCTGTAGCTCTCAATTCGATTATTGCTCCACATGACGAACCAGCTTTTCTTACTGCTAAAAGATATTTTTCCCAAAGTTTCACAGATTTTTTGTCAGGACAAAAAAATGGATTTTTTCTTATTTCACTATCTTTCCAATTTGACTTGTCACATGACATTAGCCCTAATTGAGTCACTGCCCCGATCACATTGAAATTAGCACCAATAATTTTTTTTAAAACTATTTTTGCAACAGCTCCTGCAGCTACTCTACAAGCTGTTTCTCTAGCGGACTGTCTTCCACCTCCTCTATAATCTCTAATTCCATATTTTTTAAAGTACGTATAATCAGCGTGTCCAGGCCTGAATTTTTCTTTGATTGTCTCATAATCTCTAGATCTTTTGTCCTCATTATGTATAATAATTGATATAGGGGTCCCAGTCGTTTTGCCTTCAAATACACCAGATAAAATTATTGCTTTATCAGACTCTTTTCTTTGAGTGGTAAATTTTGATTGTCCTGGTCTTCTTCTGTCCATATCTTTTTGAATATCCTTCTCAGATAAAGGAACATTAGGTGGACAACCGTCAATTACACATCCGATTGCAGGTCCGTGAGACTCACCCCATGTAGTAAACCTAAAAAATTTTCCAAAAGTATTAAAAGACATAGATAATTAATGTATAAATTATTTTAAAGAAATTATGAATCAAAAA
>MDSZ01069206.1_pt1 | contig 18657 bp, 14 predicted proteins | sample 811201 | NCBI WGS metagenome assembly MDSZ01 (sample SAMN05326647, study PRJNA326480) | marine metagenome | isolation source: seawater | place: Indian Ocean: North | collected 2010
CATGTCTCCAGTTTCAAAAGACGTTAGAAAACTTATGTTTAATGTTAAAAAAAGTCAAGGAACAAATATTTCTAGATCATTCGACGGATTAAATGACATAAGAAATTTAAAATATTCAATTGAATATTCAATTGATGCAAACATGATATCTCAATCCTGTTTATGTATAACTCATTCAAATATACATACAGTTGAATACTATATTAATTTGGCTAAGGCCCTGATTAATATGGGAACAAATGAAATAGCCATTAAAGATATGGCTGGAATAGGAAGGCCAACTTCTTTAGGTAAAATTGTAAGAGGAATAAAAAACTTTAGTCCTAAAACTCTTGTGCAATATCATGGGCACTCAGGCCCAGGATTTTCTGTAGCATCGTCCTTAGAAGTTGCTAGAGCTGGTGCTGATATTATCGATGTAGCAATGGAACCATTATCATGGGGGACAACTCATGCAGATTTATTAACCATTCATGAAGTTCTAAAGGATGATGGTTTTATTGTTAAAGATATAAATATGAATGGATATAGAGATGTTAAAAACTTAACACAAGAATTTATTGATGAAAAATTAGGATATTTTATTAATCCAAAAAACCGTTTTATGAATTCTTTATTAATTGAATCTGGTTTGCCAGGTGGTATGATGGGGAGTTTAATGTCAGACTTAGAAAAATCTTTATTAAGTTTAAATAATTGGTTAAATAAAAAAGATAAAGATCCTCTTAATATTAACTTACTATTTTCGATGTTATTAGATGAAGTTAAATCTATTTGGCCTATAATGGGATATCCCCCCTTAGTTACTCCTTATAGTCAGTATGTTAAAAATGTAGCTTTGGGGAATGTCATGCTGGGAATAAAGGGCAAAGAAAAATGGGGTTTAGTGGATGATAACACATGGGATATGTTGTTAGGAAAGTCTGGTAAATTACCGGGTTCTTTAGGTAAAGAAATAAACAATTTAGCTTTAAAATTAAATAAAAGCTTCTATACTGATGAACCTCAAAATTTATATCCAGATAAACTTGAAGATTTAAAAATAGAGATGAAAGAAAAGGGTTGGGCATTAGGAAAAGATAATGAAGAACTTTTAGAATTTGCTTTACATAAAAATCAATATATAGACTATAAATCTGGAAAAGCAAAGGAGAGTTTTAATCAATTGATTGAAAAGAGTAAAAAAACATTAATTAAAGATGATAATATTGATTCTAAAAATCATAAAGTAAATTCTACTATAATAGAATTAGATGATTCTAAATATAAAGTGGACTATATTATAGATAATTCAAAAAATAAAAATAAAAATGAGTATCTGTCAGGGATAGAAGTTTTATCTCCACTTGAAGGAAAGTTTTATTTAAATAAAAATTCTAATCAAACGCAGGTAAAAATAGGAGATCAAATAAAAAAAGGAGATACAATTTGCTATATTGAGTCAATGAAAGTTATTAATTCCATTAAATCTGAACATTCTGGTAAAATTGTTCAAATTTGTTTTGAGAATGGTCAAGAAGTTTTTGATGATGATATTTTATTTATTTTAAATTAAAAAATGAATTTTATAGAAAAGGTATATAATATGACGGGAGTTGAGGAGTTAATAGCCTCACCATCTATAATTATTATGCTAATTATTTCTCTATTTTTACTTTATCTAGGTATAAAAAAGAAATATGAGCCTCTATTATTAGTGCCAATTGGTTTTGGTATGTTATTAGCAAATTTACCAGGAGCAAACCTAGGTGTCTCAAATATGTTAGACAACAAAAGCTTAATTGAAATAGCTCAAAATAATGGGATAATTAATTTTTTATACTATGCTTTGATTAAGTCAGGGTTTTTGCCCCCTATTATTTTTATGGGTGTTGGGGCATTAACTGATTTTGGCCCCATGTTAAAAAATCTAAGATTAGTTTTTTTTGGTGCAGCAGCTCAAATTGGAATTTTCATAGTACTTGTATCAGCTACTTTATTTGGTTTACCAGCTAATGAAGCAGCTTCAATAGCTATAATTGGAGGTGCTGATGGTCCAACAGCTATTTATACTTCTATTATTTTAGCTCCGCATTTACTTGGACCAATAGCAATTGCAGCTTATTCATATATGGCATTGGTGCCTGTTATTATTCCTTTTGTTGTTAAGTATACAGTTTCAAAAAATGAATTAAATATAAATATGAAAAAACAAGATGAAAAATTCCCTTCATCAACTGAAATTAAAAATATTGATACCTTAAAAATTTTATTTCCAATTATGATAACTATATTAATTTCAATTATAGTACCTTCTGCGGCTCCTCTAATTGGATTGTTAATGTTTGGGAACTTGATAAAAGAAATTGGATCTGCAACAGGACGATTGTCTAGGGCAGCATCAGACACCATATTAAATTCCTCAACAATTTTTTTAGGTTTAACTATTGGGGCAACAATGACACATGAAAGTTTTTTAAATTTCAAAACCTTATCTATTATAGTTGGTGGTTTAATTGCTTTTGTTTTATCTGTTTTAGGGGGTATTTTAGCCGTTAAAATTTTTAATTTATTTACCAAAAAAAAAATAAACCCTCTAATTGGAGCAACTGGTTTGAGTGCTGTTCCAATGGCATCAAGAGTATCTAATGAGATTGCATTGAAATATGACTCATCAAATCACATAATGCATTACGCTATGGCAAGTAACATATCTGGTGTAATTGGATCTGCAGTAGCAGCTGGGGTTTTAATTAGTTTTATTTCTTAAACGGATGATAGATTTTGTTAAAATATTTGCTCCAGCTTCAGTTGCAAATGTATCTTGTGGGTTTGATTCGATAGGATTTGCAGTAGATAATATGGGAGATGAAATGACCTTTTTAAAAACTTCAAATAAAGGCATTAGTATTAAAAATATTATAGGAGCTCAAGGTTTAAGTTTAGATCCTTCTAAAAATGTCGCCGGTGTTGTTGCTTTAGCTATGCTGAAAGAGTATCCAGTTGATTTTGGTATAGAAATAACTATGAACAAAGGTTTTTCTCCTGGAAGTGGTTTAGGTAGTAGTGCTGCAAGTTCAGCTGGAGCTGCTTTTGGAGTAAACCAATTACTTAATAAACCTTTTAGTAATTTGGAGCTAACTAAATTTGCCATGCTTGGAGAAAATATAGCTTGTGGAACTCCTATAGCTGATAATGTTGCTGCAGTTATTTTTGGAGGTTTTATTCTAATCAGAAGCTATGAACCTTTAGATATTATAAAACTTCCTGTTCCTAAAGATTTAAGGTTAGTTGCCATTCATCCTCAAATTGAAATTAAAACAAAAGATGCAAGAGAAGTTTTACCTGATCAAATTCCTTTAAGTATAGCCGTTAAACAATGGGCTAATGTTGGTGGTCTAATAAGTGGTTTATATACTAAAGACTATAAATTGATATCGAATTCCCTTATTGATGAAATAGTCGAACCAAAAAGAAAACATTTTATTCCATACTTTGATCTTGTAAAAGAGGAAGCTATAAATGCTGGAGCTCTTGGAGCTGGTATTTCCGGGTCTGGTCCAACAATTTTTTCACTTTGTGAAGGAGACTCTGTAGTTGAAAATGTTTATAAAGCAATAAAAAAAGCTTACAAAAATAAAAATGTAGACTTCAGACTCTTTTCATCAAAAATTAATACAGAAGGTATTAAAATATTAGAAACCAAAACTTAATTTTCTTCTCAAGTAGAACTTAAAAAAAAATAGTTTAAAATGAGGTATTATAGTTTAAAAAGGAAATCTCCAGATGTTAGCTTTCAAGATGCGGTTATAAATGGGTTAGCTCCAGACAGAAGTTTATACTTCCCAGAGAGCATAAGTCTTTTATCAAAAAGTTTTTTTAAAAATATTGATCAATACACTAATGAAGAAATTGCTTATCATGTCATTAAGCAATTTATAGGTGATGAAATCCCCATAGATGTCTTACAAGGTATTATTAAGAATACGTTATATTTTGACTTTCCTATTATTCCTATTAATGATTCTATTAGTGCTTTAGAATTATTTCATGGCCCAACAATGTCTTTTAAAGATGTTGGAGCAGCTTTTATGGCAAACTGCTTAGGTTATTTTAATAAAAATAATAATAAGCTTACTGTATTAGTTGCAACCTCTGGTGATACTGGCGGTGCTGTTGCTCGTGGGTTTTTAGGAATAAAGGGAATAGAAGTTGTTATTCTCTACCCTTCAGGAAAAGTTAGTGATATTCAGGAAAGACAATTAACAACTTTAGGTCAAAATATTTCTGCGATTCAATTGGATGGTAGTTTTGACGACTGCCAAGAAATGGTTAAAAAGGCTTTTTTAGATAATCAAATTAAAAGAAAAATTACCTCTGCTAATTCTATAAATATTGCACGTTGGCTTCCTCAAATGTTTTATTATTTTATAGCTTATAAACAAGTATATAAACAAAAAAAGGATATTGTTTTTTCTGTTCCTAGTGGAAACTTTGGTAATATTTGTGCTGCTATCATGACAAAAAAACTAGGCTTGCCTATTAAACATTTTATAGCATCAACAAATATTAATGATACGGTCCCTAATTACTTGGCTAACGGAGTTTATGATCCTAAGCCTTCAAAAGTTACTATTTCAAATGCAATGGATGTTGGTAAACCAAGTAATTTTATTCGAATTCAAAAATTATTTAATAACGATTTAAGTTCTTTAAAAAAACTATTTTCTGCTTATTCATTTACAGATAAAGAAACAAAAAATGCCATGCGACGAATTCATAAAAATAGCAAATATCTTGCAGACCCTCATGGGGCTGTAGGTTATTTAGGTGCTAAATTATTTCAAAAAAAAAATCCAAAAAGTTTATGTATTTTTTTGGAAACAGCACATCCTGTAAAGTTTATAGATATCGTAAATGAAACGCTATCAGAAAGAATAGCAATTCCTAAACAAATTAAATCTATTTTTAGAAAAGAGAAAAAATCAATTAAAATAAAAACATATCAAGATTTAAAATGTTTTTTAAATTCCGAAAGGTTATTTTGAAATAACTTATTTAATAAAATTTATATTAATTTATTATGCGATTAATTAAATCTTTTGAAGAATTTGATACTATTATTTCATCTATAAAATTTTTGTGAAGAAAATCGTTTTTCACCATTAAATGAATATGCTCTATAATTTTTTCATAGTATTTTGAAATATTTAAAATACCAATAGGTGCTTTTTTAAGTTTTAATTGTTTCCATGTAATTATTTCAAATATTTCTTCAAGTGTTCCAATACCGCCGGGAAGAGCTATAAAAAAATCTGAAATATCATACATTTTTTGTTTTCTCTCATGCATAGAGTCTACTAAATGTAATTGAGTTAAGTTCTTATTTATTATTTCTTTTTTATCTAAAAATTTTGGAATAATACCGATTACTTTACCACCTTGCCTTTGAACTTCTTTTGCTATTAATCCCATTAAACCAATTTTAGCACCGCCATAAACAAGTTCTAGATTATTATCTGATATTATTTTGGCTAATTTTATTACTTCCTTTTGAATCAACTTGTTATTTCCTAAACTAGAACCACAAAAAACACAAATTCTTTTTTTATCTTTTAGCATATGTATATAAACTAAGTTAAGCCTTTATTTAATTAATCAATATTTTATATTTGCCTAATGTTTAATATCCAAGATAATAATTTAAAAAAAATAATCTCTCATTCAAAAGAATACGGTTTTGTGTTTCCTTCTAGTGAAATCTATGATGGATTAAGTGCAATATATGATTATGGTCCATATGGTGTAGAATTAAAAAATAATTTGAAAGAATATTGGTGGAAATCTATGGTTCAATTGAATGATAATATATTGGGAATTGATTCATCTATTTTTATGCATTCAAACACATGGAAAGCTTCAGGCCATATCGATGCATTTAATGATCCTCTAATTGATAATAAGGACTCAAAAAAAAGATACAGAGCGGATGTGTTAATTGAAGATCATATTGAAAGAATTGAAAAGAAAAAACAAAAAGAAATATTAAAAGCAAAGAAAAGATTTAAAGAAGATTTTGATGAGAAAAAGTTTTGTGAAACTTCACCTAGAGTTTTAAAATATATTGAAGAAATAGAAAAAATTTCAAACCAATTGAATGATTATCTTAAATCGAATAATTTAAATGGGTTAAAAGATTTAATTATTAGTTTAGGAATAACTGATCCAATTTCTGGAACTAAAAATTGGACGGATGTTCGCCAATTTAATTTGATGTTTTCTACTGATATGGGTTCTGTTGATTCTAATAAAAATTTAATTTATTTAAGACCTGAAACCGCTCAAGGAATATTTCTTAATTTTCTAAATGTAATTAATTCTAGTAGAATGAGAATACCATTTGGAATTGCTCAAATAGGTAAAGCTTTTAGAAATGAAATCATAGCCAGACAATTTATTTTTAGAATGAGAGAGTTTGAGCAAATGGAAATGCAGTTTTTTGTTAGTCCAAAATCTGAAATGGAGTGGTATAAAAAATGGAAAAATACTAGAATTAAATGGCATCACATATTAAACTTAGGTAGGGATAGATATAGATTTCATGATCATAAAAATTTAGCTCATTATGCAAATGCAGCATGTGATATTGAGTTTAATTTTCCTATGGGATATAAAGAATTAGAAGGAATTCATTCTAGAACAGATTTTGATCTTAAAGCTCATCAAAAATTATCTGGTAAAAAACTAACTTATTTTGATCAAAAAAACAATAAGGCTTTTTTGCCATATGTAATAGAAACCTCAATTGGTCTTGATAGGCTTTTTTTAGCAGTTCTTTCTGGTTCATATATTGAGGAGTCTTTAAATGATGGATCAAATAGAGTTTATCTTAAAATCCCCTTTTCTCTAGCACCCATTAAAGTTGCTGTTTTACCTCTCAACGCTAAAGATAAATTGCCTGATAAGGCTAAAGAAATATACAATCAATTAAAAATTCAATTTTCAAGTCAATATGATGAAAAAGATTCAATAGGAAAAAGATACAGAAGACAAGACGCAATTGGAACACCGTTTTGTATAACAATTGACTACGAATCTTTGGAAACTAATAAAGTAACAATCAGAAATAGAGATTCAATGCAGCAAGAAAGAATCTCTGTTGATAAAATAAATAAATACTTAGAAAATAATACTTCTCTTAATATTTTATTAAATCAGTTAAATTAAATGATTGATTCACTATCAAATTTTATTGTAAAGTATAGATTCATTTTTGTTATATCAATATTATTGATTACAGTATTTATGGGATATAATATGAGATTCGTTGAATACAATTATTCATTCGCTAAAACAGTTCCTGATACAGACGAAGATATGATTTATTATCAAAATTTCAGAAAAACTTTTGGTGAAGATGGCAATATTTTTGCGGTAGGATTGAAAGATAGTGCAATTTTTGAATTTAAAAATTTTGTTGATTATAAAAACCTTATAAATAGTATAGAAAATATAGAAGGGATAAATGGTGTTTTAGGTTTACCCAACTTAAAATCATTAAAAAAAAATGTATCAGAAAAAAGATTTGAATTAGTAGATATTTTTCCTAAGATATTGAGTGATAAAAAAGAACTTGATAGTCTTTTATCATATTCTAAAAATATTAAGTTTTATTCAGGACAAATTTTAAACTCTTCCGGTGCAATAAATTTTTTAATAACTATTGATAAAAATATATTAAACTCTCCTGATAGAGATGGTTTAATGCTAGATATTTTATCGGAATGTGAAAATTTTGTAAACAATACAGGTATTGAATTAAGATATGCAGGTTTACCTTACTCAAGATACATTATGGCAGAAAGTGTTAAAAAGGAATTGAATTTATTTTTAGTCCTTTCAATATGTATTACTGCTCTCATTTTATTTTTCTTTTTTAGATCTTTTAATGCTGTACTTGTACCATTAATTATAATAGGTGTTGTTGTCATTTGGGTATTTGGGTGTCTAGCTATTTTTGATTTTAAAATTACTTTACTTACAGGTTTATTGCCGCCTCTCATTGTAGTAATTGGAATTCCTAATTGTGTATATATGTTAAACAAATATCATAATGCTTTCAGTTCGTTTAAGTCAAAAAAAGAAGCATTGATATATGTTATCAAAACTATTGGTTTAATAACTTTTATAACAAATTTTACAACAGCAGTTGGTTTTTTTGTTTTAACAGTTACTGATATCAAAATTTTAGGCGAATTTGGTATAGTTGCTGGAATTAATGTGTTAGGAACTTTTTTAGTAAGTATAATTTTTCTTCCTTCAATTTATCTTTTGCTACCTGAACCAAAAACATCAGATACCAATTATTTAAATAATAATAAACTAAATAATTTAATTAATTTATTTACTCATATTTCAATCAACTATCAAAAAAGAGTTTTTGTCGTTACTTTTTTAATTATACTAGGGTCTATTTTTTATATGTCCAAAATTGAATCGGTTTCTTATTTGTTAGATGATGTGCCAGAAGAAAGTAAATTAAAGAAAGATTTGATTTTTTTTGAATCTAATTTTTCTGGAATAATGCCTTTGGAAATTATCATAGACACAAAAGTTAAAAAAGGAATTCAAAATTTAAAAAATTTAAGAAAAATAAATCAACTTGAAAATAAATTAAATTCTATTTCTGTAATATCTCAACCCTTATCGATGATTGGTTTTATTAAAGCTGCAAGACAATCTTATTATAATAATAAGATTAATTATTATGATTTGCCTAATTCTAGAGACCAATCTTTTATTCTTAGATACCTTTCAAGTGGTTATTTGTCTGAGAACTTTCAATCTAATAATATTTCTAGCTCATTTGTTGATTCTCTTGGTCAAAAGATTAGAATTTCTTTAAAAGTTGCAGATTTAGGTTCAAAAAAATTAGATTCTTTAATAAGCAATGTTATAAAACCTGAGGTTCATGAAATTTTTAAAAACACAAAAATGGAAGTAACAATAACGGGGTCAACATTATTGGCGGTTAAAGGAAATAGATTTTTGATAACAAATTTATTTCAATCCATGTTTCTTGCTTTTATTATAATAAGTTTAATTATGGGATTATTATTTAGAAACTTAACTATGATAATTATCTCTTTAATACCTAACATAATTCCTCTAATAATAGCAGCAGGTTTAATGGGCTTTTTTGAAGTACCACTTAAGCCTAGTTCAGCGTTAGTATTTAGTATTGTTTTTGGGATTTCTGTTGATTATTCAATTCATTTTCTAGCAAAATATAGAAATGAACTATTGTTAACAAATAAGATTAAGGAATCTATTCTAAAGACTATTTCAGAAACTGGGAAAAGTATGGTATTTACATCATTTATTCTTTTCTTTGGGTTTATTATTTTTACATTTTCCTCATTTGGAGGCACAATAGTTTTAGGAAGCTTAACTTCTATAATTTTATTTATTGCAATGATTACCAATTTAACATTATTACCTTCTATAATATTATATATTAATAAGAAAAAAATTTCCTAGTATGTCTTATAAAGAATATAAAAGCATAAACTTTTATGATATTTCCATTCAAGTTCAAAAGTATTGGGATGATAGCAATATTTTTCAAAAAACAATAAGTTCAAGAAATAAGGATAGTAAAAATTTTATTTTTTATGAAGGCCCTCCTTCAGCTAATGGAGAACCAGGAATTCATCATGTGATGTCTAGAACAGTTAAAGATGTTTTTTGTAGATACAAAACATTAAAAGGATTTAAAGTAGTAAGAAAAGGAGGATGGGACACACATGGTTTACCTGTAGAATTACAAGTTGAAAAAAAATTAAACATCAACAAAGATGATATTGGGAATAAAATTTCTGTAGAAGATTATAATAAAGAGTGTAGAAAAACTGTAATGGAATTCAAAAATAAATGGGAAGAATTAACGATAAAAATGGGTTATTGGTTGGATTTAAAAGATTCTTATATAACCTATAAAAATGAATATATTGAATCTATTTGGTGGTCATTAAAAAACTTGTATGAAAAGGGACTTTTATATAAGGGGTATACTATTCAGCCATTTTCTCCTGCTGCAGGAACAGGGTTAAGTTCACATGAATTAAATATGCCTGGTGCTTACAAAAATATAAAAGATACATCTATTGTAGCACAGTTTAAACTTTTAAAAAACAAATCGAGCATTAATCTTTTTAAAAATATTAATACCGAAATATATCTTTTAGCATGGACAACTACTCCTTGGACTTTACCAGCAAATAATTCCTTAGCTGTAAATGAAAATATGGAATATTCCATTGTTAAAACTATTAATATATATACGAATATTCCTGTTACAGTGATATTAGCAAGCAGTTGTATTAGTCGCTATTTTGAGAATAAAAATCTAAAATATGAATTATTAAAAAAAATTAAAGGCAAAGACCTATTAGGTTTTGATTATGAACAGTTATTAGATTATGTACCTGCTGAAAAGCCTGCTTTTACCATAGTTCATGCTGATTTTGTTTCTGCTGATGAAGGAACTGGTATTGTTCATATTTCTAGAACTTTTGGATCTGATGATTTTTTTATATCTGAAAAATATAATATTCCTGGTATTTTTGTCAAAGACGAAAAAGGAAATAACGTGCCTATCGTAGATAAGTCAGGAAAATTTGTTAAGGAGATAAAAGATTTTTCTGGTATGAGTGTAAAAAATTTTGGAAATGATGAAGAATTATCAACTGATATTCAGATAGCAATAAAATTAAAAAAAGAAAACAAAGCTTTTCTAGTTGAAAAATATGAACATTCTTACCCTCATTGCTGGAGGACAGATAAACCAATCTTATATTATCCATTAGAATCTTGGTTTATTGCTACTACTAAATTTAAGAATGAATTAATACAAATGAACAAAGAGATTAATTGGCAACCAGAATCTACTGGATCAGGTAGGTTTGGAAACTGGTTAGAAAATATAGTTGATTGGAATTTAAGTAGATCAAGATATTGGGGAACTCCATTACCTATTTGGACAACGGAAAATGGAGATGAAGAAATTTGCATAGGAAGTATTCAGGAATTAAAAGATGAAGTCAAAAACTCTGTTAAAGCTGGATTTATGAAAAATAAATTACCAGATGGATTCGATCTTCATAGACCTTATATAGATGATATTATATTAGTTTCTAAAAGTGGTAAGAAAATGAAAAGGCAAAAAGATATTATAGATGTATGGTTTGATTCCGGTGCTATGCCTTTTGCTCAACATCATTATCCTTTTTCTAATAAGAAAAATTTTGATAAACTTTTCCCTGCTGATTTTATAGCTGAAGGAGTTGATCAAACAAGAGGTTGGTTTTTTACTTTACATGTTTTAGGTGTTTTATTATTCAATAAGATTTCTTATAAAAATGTTATTTCTAATGGGTTAGTTCTTGACAGTATTGGTAATAAAATGTCAAAAAGGCTTGGAAATGCAATTGATCCTTTTAAAACTATTTTTTCTTACGGTCCTGATCCAACTAGGTGGTATATGATGTTCAACTCTAACCCTTGGGAAAATTTAAAGTTTACTACGGAAGGAATCGAGGAAGTTAAAAGAAAATTTTTTGGAACATTGTTTAATACTTATAACTTTTTTGCCTTATATGCAAACATTGATAAATTTTCTCATAAAGACCATAAAGCAGATGAAAAAGAAAAGACAGAAAGTGATATGTGGATTTTAAGTAAACTTAATTCTACAATATTAAATGTTGAAAAGAATTTAGATAATTATGACCCTACTAAAGCAATTAGGTTAATTCAAAATTTCTTAATAAATGATTTAAGTAATTGGTATGTAAGATTAAACAGAAAACGTTTTTGGAAAGGAGAGTTTAATAAAGACAAAGTTATGGCTTATCAAACATTATATGAATGTTTAAAAAAAATTTCAATTATTTCATCTCCTTTTGCGCCATTTTATTGTGAAAAAATTTATTTAGACCTTCATCTAAACCATATTAATAAAAAAGATATTTCTGTACATCTGTCTGATTTTCCTAAACCGAACATTCAATTAATCAATGAAAATTTAGAAGAAAAAATGTTGTATGCTCAACAAATCTCTTCTCTAGTTCATTCTTTAAGAAAAAAAGAAAAAATCAAGGTTAGACAACCGCTTGATAAGATGATAATTCAATCAAAATCAAAAAGTATGGAAAAAAGTATCAAATCTGTTGAAGACGTAATTTTATCTGAGGTAAATATTAAAAGCCTTGAATTTATTAATGATTCTTCCAAGATTCTTTCAAAAGAAATTAAACCTAACTTTAAAGAAATAGGTATTGCTTTTGGTAAAAATACTCAACTAGTAGCTGATTCAATTTTACAATTCAATAAAAAAGATATCGATTTATTAGAAAAGAATAAAAAAATCACTTTATCTATTAGTCAAATTGGTGAAATAAGTATAACAATGGATTTAGTTAATATTACATACACAGATATACCTGGTTTGAAAGTTGTTTCCAATGATAATTTCACAATTGCAATTGATATTAATATTTCAGAAAATTTAAAAATGGAGGGTTTCGCTAGAGACTTTGTTAATAAAGTTCAAAATGTAAGAAAAGAGAAGAAATTTGAAGTTACCGATAAAGTAGAGTTAAATATTTTTTGTGATAATAAATTTTTAATAGAATCGATCAAAAATAATTTACATTATGTTTCAAATGAAATTCAAGCAAAAAAAATAGGATTCATTAAAAAAGAAAATGATTTGAAAGAATTACAAATTAATGATAGCATAATATATTTTAATATATCAAAATCTTCATAATTTAAGAACAATGGATAAAAAGAATTTTTATTTAGTAACCCTAGTAATAGTAATAATTGATCAACTGGTTAAACTTGTTGTTCATTTCAATATGCCGCTTGGCTCAGAAATTAATATTATTGGTGATTTTTTTAAATTACATCATATTGAGAATCCTGGTTTAGCTTTTGGTATTGATATAAATTTTAAATACGGAAAATTATTACTTACCTCATTTAGGCTTGCAGCATCTTTTTTTATTGGTTATTATTTATATACTCTCATATCTAAAAAAGCTAATAACCTATTAATTTTAGCTATATCTATGATTCTTGCTGGTGCTATTGGAAATGTTATTGATAGTTTACTTTATGGAGTTTTACTTAATAATGCCCCCTTAAACTCACCTTTTTCTTTATTTTATGGACAAGTTATAGATATGTTTTATGTTGATATCTGGGAGGGTTTTGTGCCTTCATATTTTCCCCTAATAGGCGGTTCATATCTTTCATTATGGCCAGTTTTTAATATAGCTGATTCCTCGATATTTGTTGGAGTTTTGATAATTATTTTATTTCAAAAAAAATTTGTTGAGTATTTATAAGTAGTCATATATATACTATATTTTCAATTTCTTTATGGTATTGCTGAAATTTTTTTAGTGTTATTTCTTTCGAATTTTCTAATTCGCTCTTTAGAGGGGATGAATTTATTTTAATATATATAATCATATTCTTACAATACACTCCGGTTGTTCTTTCTTGAATAAATTTATTTGAAAAAGTATTCCATAAATTTTCAATTTTTTTATCAAAAAGTTTTGAATTTATTTTATTTTGATTAAAAAAATTAGAGGTTAATTTTTCAATGGATTCTATTTTTCGTTCTCTTTTATTATTTTTTTTCATTAAAATTTATTTCTCCATTTTTTATTGAAATAATATTCATATTATAATCTTTTGAATTAAAAATTTTTATTCTATCATTTAAAGCATCGGTTATAAAAATTTGTCCCTTAATCTTATTTTTAATGAATTTCATTAAATCACTGATTCTTTTATTATCTAATTTATCAAAAATATCATCAAGCATCATTAGTGGACTTATTGATAATTTTTCTGAAATAATATAATATTCACTCATTTTAAGACTAATAATAAATGATTTTTGTTGACCCTGAGATGCAAAATTTTTAATGGGTTTATTATTAATATAAAATAAATAATCATCTTTATGTATCCCGAAGTTTGTTTTTTCGGTTAAAATATCATAATCAAGAAACTTATTAAAAATATTTTCATCTATAGATTCTTCAACTTTACTTTTATATGTAATTTCAATTTCATGTTTTTCTTTTGTTATGGAATCATATATTTCAAAAAACTTTTTTTTGAAATCAATTAAATATTTTGATCTTTTATTTCTTATATAAATATTTAATTGAATTAACAAATCATCATAGTGTTGAATTTCATTTTTATCAACATATTTTTTTTTCTTAAATTTTTCTAAAACCAAATTTCTTGATTTTATAATTTTATTATACTTTATAATAGCTTGTAAGTAGTCTTGTTCAATTTGAGAAATAATTAAATCAAAAAACCTTCTTCTATAATAGCTTGAATTTCTAATTAAATCGCTATCATTTGGAGCAACAATTATAGCTGGTATTTTTCCTAAATGAAGACTAATTTTTTCATATGGTGATTGATTATATAAAATGGTTTTTTTTTCATTTTTTTTATACTTACAATCTATGGATATTGGTTTATTATCAATTTTATAATTACCCTTTATTGAAAAAAAATCACCATTATTTTTGATATTATTTTCATCAACCTTATTAAAAGCACTCTTTGTAAATGATAGATAGTAAATTGCATCTAGTAAATTAGTTTTTCCAGATCCATTTTCGCCAGTTATAAAATTAATTTTATCTGAAAAATTAATAATCTCAGATTCATAATTTTTAAAATTTTTTAACTCTATTTTTTCCAGATACATAATAATTTGCTACCTCTTATATTTTAATTATTTTTGTCGAAATGATAATTCATCTTTAAAATAGATTATAATATTAATTTATGCCAAGAAAAAAAGAAAAACAAACTGAGACAATAAACCTTGCGAATGATTTTTCTAAGGAAACTTTTCTTTATTGGTATAAATCTATGGTTTTAATGAGAAAATTTGAGGAGATGGCTGGGAAGTTATATGGACAACAAAAAATTAGAGGATTTTGTCATCTCTACATAGGTCAAGAAGCTTGTATTGCAGGCTGTGTTACAGCATTAAAAGAAGGTGATAAATATATTACCTCATATAGAGATCATGCTCATCCATTAGCTTTAGGCACAAATCCAAACTTTATAATGGCAGAATTATATGGAAAAGAAACTGGCATATCTAAAGGAAGAGGAGGTTCAATGCATATGTTTGATAAAGAAAGAAATTTTTTTGGTGGTCATGGAATAGTTGGAAATCAAGTCCCAATGGGGGCTGGTATTGGTTTTGCAGAATTATATAAAGGAACGGATAATGTATGTCTAACTTTTCTTGGCGATGGAGCGGTTAGAATTGGCGCATTTCATGAAGCTTTAAACATGTCAATGTTTCTTAAAATTCCTGTAATTTTCATAATAGAAAATAACGGTTATGCAATGGGTACTTCGGTTGAAAGAACTTCTAATGTAACTGAATTATATAAAATTGGTAAAGCTTATGATATGCCTTCATATCCAGTTGATGCTATGAATGTTATAAAAGTTCATCATGCAGTTTCTAAGGCTGCAAAAAGAGCTAGAGAAGGACTTGGCCCTACCTTATTAGAATTCAGAACTTATAGGTACAAAGGTCATTCAATGTCTGATCCTGCAAGTTATAGGTCAAAGGATGAATTAGCATCATATAAAGAAAAAGATCCAATTGAACAAATAAAAAAAATAATTACAATTAAAAAAATCCTTACGGAGAAAGAGTTTGATTTAATTGAAAATGAAATTAAAACACAGGTTAATGATTCGGTAAAGTTTGCTGAAGATTCTCCTTACCCATCAAAAGATGATATATACAAGCATATTTATGAGCAAGGGGATTATCCTTTTTTGATTGAATAGCAATCAACTAGATATTTTAATTAAATTTGTCAACTATTTTATAATTATGGTGAAAATAAAAAAACAAAAAAACCAAGAAGATGCTTCACTATTTGAATCAAATGATGCTTTAGCGGGAAAGCTATCATCTTATGAAGAATTATTTGAAAAAAATAAAAATACATTTTCAATAGTATTTATTTCTATAATATTGATACTTGCTTTTTTCGGTGTTGGGAATTATTATATTTCATCTCAAAATAAACTTGCCCAAGAAGATATGTTTCAAGCTGTATATTATTTTGAGTCTGATAGCCTTGTCAAAGCCTTAAATGGTGATGGAAATAATTATGGTTTTCTTGAAATTATAGATGAATATAATTTTACTAAAGCCGCTAATATATCTAATTATTATGCTGGAGTCTCATATTTAAAATTGAAGGATTATAATAATGCAATAAATTATTTAAAATCATTTTCAAGTAATGATGAGTTAATTCAAGCTCGATCCTACTCCTTAATTGGAGATGCTTACACGGAGTTAGAAGATTATGACAATGCAATATCATTCTTTAAAAAAGCTGTTAACTATAAGTCTAATCAATTTTTTACTCCTAATTATCTTTTAAAATTAGCATTAGTATATGAAGAAATAGGAAACTTAAATGAAGCATATAATTGTTATACTAAAATTATTGATTTATATAAGGATTCTTCAGAATATCAAATTTCTCTTAAAAATAAATCAAGGTTAGAGGGTTTAATTTAAATTACGGAATGTTTATTCAAAATAAAGGACTTGATTTAAAGCATAATAATTTGTTTGCTTCTTCAAAAATTTCGATAATAGTTTCTGATTGGAATAATGAAATAACTGAATTATTGTACGATGGCGCATTAACTAAGTTATTAGAACACGGAGTAAAAGAGAAAAATATTAAAAAATACAATGTGGCTGGTAGTATGGAACTTGTTTTTTTATCACAATATTTATTAAATAAATATAAAAATTTAAGTGGTATAATTTCTTTAGGGTGTATAATTAAAGGAGAAACGGATCATGATAAATATATTGCCTATTCTGTTTCCAAAGGTTTAATGGAAGTTTCTCTCAAGTTTAATAAACCCGTAATTTTTGGTGTATTAACAACCAATAATAAAAAGCAAGCATTTGAAAGAAGCGGTGGTAAATTTGGTAATAAAGGTGAAGAATCTTCACTAGCTTTATTAAAAACTCTAAAAATAACAGAAGAAACTAATTCAAAATAGAGTATTGAATTATATAGGTGATTATTCCAGCTACATATCCAATAATAGCTAGAATAGTAAATTTTCTAACATACCAAAAGAAAGGTATATTTTCTAATCCCATTACAGCTACTCCTGCAGCAGAACCTATAATAAGAGCACTACCTCCAGTTCCTGCACAATACGCTAGAAACTCCCAAAAAAGACCATCTTGTTCAAAAAATTCCATGCCTCCTAATGGATACATACCCATTGCAGCAGCTACTAATGGAACATTATCTACTAATGCTGAAAGTATACCAATTATTGAACCAATTAAATAAACACCATTTTCAGTTGAAGTACCAATTTTGTTATCAAGAAATTCTGCCATTTGGTTTAATTGTCCAGCACTTTGAAGACTTCCAACTGCAAGAAGAATACCCAAGAAAAACAAAATAGTAGGAACATCCATTTTTTCTAGAGCATGAAAAACTGAAAAATGTTTTTTTGTTTCTATATCATCTTTTTTATGCATAATATCAGTTATAAGCCATAGAACACCTAAACTAAGCATCATACCCATAAAAGGAGGTAGATGTGTCACAGATTTAAATATTGGAACAAAGATTAAACCACTTACTCCAAGTCCAAAAACTAAATTTCTTTGTTGTCTAGTTGTATGATGTGCTGTTTCTAATTGTGCATCATCACTGGGTCGTTTTACATCGCCTTTCATGTATAAGGACATTATTGACAATGGAACTAAAAGACAAACTAAGCTGGGTATAAAGACATTCAAAATAATTTGTTGTGTTGTTATCTGTTTTCCAATCCAAAGCATTGTAGTTGTTACATCTCCAATCGGTGACCAAGCACCACCAGCATTAGCTGAAATAATTACCATACCTAAAAACATCCACCTTTCTTTTTGATCCGCAATAAATTTTCTGGTGAGGGATACCATGATAATTGCAGTAGTTAAATTATCTAGGGCTGCAGAAAAGAAAAATGATATGATTCCAATTATCCATAATAATTTCAATTTATTTGTTGTTTTAATGCGATCTGTAACTACTCTAAATCCTCCATGAAGATCTATAATCTCGACAATTGTCATTGCCCCCATTAAAAAAAATAAAATACTAGATATTTCGGAAAGTATTTCAAATAATTGAACTTCGGTTACAAATTCTTGAATCGTTTCATAAGTTAGTTCGTCATTAATTGATTGATCATTTGTTTCTGAAATTTCACCAGGATATGTAGAGCTAAATTCATCAATTGCGTGATCTTTCACTTTATTTAGATCAACAATTTGTTCCTTACCAACAACATAAACTGTCCAACATAGTATTCCAGTGACTAAAGCTACAGCTGCTTTATCAATTTTAAGCTGATGCTCAAGAGTTATGCAAGCATAACCTAAAACAAAAATAACAATCATTAATTCGTACATGCCCTTAAAAGTTCATCTAAAATAAATATTAAAAAATATTTTTAGAAATATTTCCTTGTTAAATATAAAAATTGGTAAAGTAAGTA
>MDSZ01076981.1_pt1 | contig 18653 bp, 18 predicted proteins | sample 811201 | NCBI WGS metagenome assembly MDSZ01 (sample SAMN05326647, study PRJNA326480) | marine metagenome | isolation source: seawater | place: Indian Ocean: North | collected 2010
CCAAAAAAACGCAATTCCATATGTGACTTCGTACTATAAGAGAGATTGGGGTTTTTGCTGCACTGAAAATTTCAAAAAAAAATTAGATAAAAAGGGTAAATACAAGGTATTTATTGACTCAAATTTTAAAAAGGCAGGCAAACTTAATTATGGTGAAATATATTTTCCAGGAAAACAAAACGAAGAAATATTGTTTGTAACAAATATTTGTCATCCGTCCCTTGCAAACAATGAATTATCCGGAATTTGCTTATTATCTGAAATTTCTAAATATCTAAAAAAATTAAAAAAAAATTTTTCTTACAGAATCTTATTTATCCCTGAAACAATTGGAGCAATAGCATTTATAAAACAGAATTTTGATCACCTTAAAAAAAATACTTTAGCTGGATTTATTACTGTATGTGTCGGAGATAAAGGCAATTTTTCTTATATACCCTCTAGGTATGGAAATAACTTAGCTGATAAATCTATAAAAAGTGTTTTAAAAAAAAATAATATCAAATACAAAAAATATTCCTGGTTAGATAGAGGGAGTGATGAACGACAGTTTGCCTCTCCTTACATAGATCTACCTATAGCCAGTTTAACCAGAACAAAATACGGAGAATATAAAGAGTATCATACTTCTTTAGATAAACTTGGAACAGTAGTGACAGAAAAAAATTTATTAAAAAGTTTTAAGGTTTATAAAAAAATAATCGACTATTTTGAAAAAAGAAAATTTCCAAAAACTAAATTTTATGGTGAACCGATGCTTAGTAAAAGAAAATTATACAACAATTTGAGTATTAAAAATGACTACAATAAAAAAAAATATAAAGTTTCTAACGATATTTTAAATTTTTTATCTTATTCAGATGGTCAGAATAGTCTTAATGAAATTGAAAAATTAATTGGACTAAATAAAAATCAGGTTAATGCAATATATCAAATTTGTAAAAAAAATAGTCTAGTTAGTTAATATTTTTTTTTTAAGTATCTTGGAACTATAAAATTCATTGTTAGAATTTGAATTATATTCGTCTTTTATCTTTTTTTTAATACTCCTTTCATTCAAAAATGTTTGATCATAACTATAATTTTTATTGAACTTAATTTGTGGCTTGATTATAAAAAAATCTTTAAATTCATTAACATAATTTATCTCTTCTTTTGCTATTAAAACCTCATGTATTTTTTCTCCCGGTCTTAATCCGATTACTTTTAATTTTGGGTTTGGTTCAAACACTTTTATTAAATCAACAATATTTATAGACGGCATTTTTGGAACAAAGATTTCTGCCCCCAACATTCTATTCAAACTTGTCAAAACAAAATTTGATGAATCTTGTAAACTAATAAAAAATCTAGTCATTTCAGGATCAGTTATTGGAAAAACTTTATTTTTCGATAGAGAAATATTTCTAAAAGTCTCAATTACTGAGCCTCTTGAAGCAATCACATTCCCATATCTTACTGCAGAAAAACTACATTTTTTATTTCCAGTGATATTATTTGCGGCAACAAGCATTTTTTCCATAACTAATTTTGTTGCACCATATAAATTAACAGGATTTGTAGCTTTATCTGTAGATACCCCTAATATATTTTTTACATTATTTCTTAGAGATGCTGTTATAAGATTTTGTGTGCCTTTAATATTAGTTTGAATAAATTCATCTGGATTATATTCTGCGACATCTACATGCTTTAAAGCTGCTGCATGAATAACATAATCCACATTTTCTAAAGCTGAGTCTAGTCTATTCAAGTCTCTTATGTCTCCAATAAAATATCTTAAATTTTTTTTTATTTTAGGATCAAATTCTTTTTCTTTAGACATGTAATACTGTTTTTGTTCATCTCTAGAGAATACGATAATTTTTTTTAGATCAAGTTTTAACAAGTTTTGAACTAATTTTTTTCCTAAAGATCCTGTGCCACCAGTTATCAATATTGTCTTTTTTTTAAAAAAGTTTTTATTCATAAATATTTGAAATTAATTTACTAATTTTTTTATCATTTGAAGTTATCTGTTTAAGAACTTTTTTACTTTTTGTCGGTGATGTGGTCACTGCAATTCTTAATATTTCCATCCACAAAAAATTATTTTTTTTTCTTATATTTTCTACTTTTTTTATTACTTCTAGTTGTTTTTTGTTTTTCATAGTATAAGTGATCATTCTAATTATATTTATGAATATAAAAATCAACAAGAAATTAGTTTTTACATACAAAAAACCCCCTTTATTAATAGCTGAAATTTCTGCAAATCATAATGGAAATAAAAATCTCTTCTTAAAACATATATTAGAAGCAAAAAAATCTGGTGCCGACTTAGTAAAAATACAGACTTATGAGCCGGAGGACATAACAGTAAAAAAATTAAACTTTCAAATCAAAAATGGTATTTGGAAAAATAAAACGTTATGGAATTTGTATAAAAAAACTCAGACACCTTTCGAGTGGCATTATGATGCTTTTAAATTAGCAAAGAAAAAAAATATAAATTTATTTAGCACACCTTTTAGTATCAGGGCTTTAAAATTTTTAGATAAATTTGATGTAGATTTATATAAAATATCCTCTTTTGAAATTACTGACTATAATTTAATTGATAATATAGCTAAAAGAAAAAAGCCAATAATTATATCAACAGGAATGTCTTTGGTGTCCGAAATTGAAACTGCAAAAAAAATAATAAATAAATACCATAACAATTTGGTAATACTATATTGCGTTTCAGGGTATCCTACTCCTGCTAATGAGTGTAATATTAATGCAATTCAAACCCTGAAAAATAAATTCAAAAAAAATTTAATTGGTTTATCCGATCATACAAATAATAACTATTCATCATTAGCAGCAACTGTAAAAGGTGTAACTGCTATTGAAAAACATTTTATACTTTCAAAAAGAATTCATTCTGAAGATAGTAGTTTTTCTATTGAACCTAAAGAATTTAAGATATTATCAAACGATACTAAAAAGATTTATGAAACACTTGGTGGTAAAAAAATATTTTTAAAAAAATCTGAAAGTAAAAATTTGATTTTTAGAAGATCTATATTCGCTTCAAAAAATATAAGAAAAGGTGATCTTTTTAGCAAAAAAAACTTGATTACTCTTAGACCTCAAATAGGAAAATCTTCATCAAATTATTTTAAAATATTAGGAAAAAAATCAAAAATTAACATAAAAGAATTAAATCCAATACCAAAAAATTTAAAATGAAGATAAAACTTGCTTCTGTTAAGTCATCTGAATTAACAAAAAAACAAAAAAGAATTATTTATTTATTAAAAGATACTTATTGGAAATTTGGGATAAGATCACAAGAAATCTGGTTTAAAAAAAATATTGCAAAAAATGATTTACATAATCTGCTTTATATAAACGAAGTGCTAATAGGCTATACTGTGTTAAGAAAAAAATTTTATATAAATAAATTAAAAAAAAAAATACCTTTTCTTATTTTTGATACTTTGATTGTAAAGAAACAATTTCGTCTAAAAAAAATCTCAAATTTATTGATGAATTTTAATAATATTATAATGATGAATAATAATTGTTTAGTTTTTCTTGTTTGCAAAAAAAAACTCAAAAATTTTTATGAGAAATTTGGTTGGAGACTTGCAAAATATAAAGAATGTCTTACTTTTAATAATAATTCTTCAACAAATATTTGTATGGTTTTTAATGGAAAAAAAAATAAATAACCAAATATTCTTCCGTTATTTAAAATCCAAGTTAATAACTTTATCACAAATTTTTAATGTCTCGCTTCTGTGAGTTATAATAATGATAGTTTTTCTTTTTTTTAATCTTTTTAAAGTTTCAAGTATTTCTTTTTCAGTGATTGAGTCCAAAGCACTTGTAAATTCATCAAGAATTAAAATCTCAGGATCATAATATAAAGCTCTAGCAATAGATAAACGCTGTTTTTGACCTCCAGATATTTGAATACCATTTTCACCTGTAATTGTATTATCTTTGTTCGGAAGTTGATTTATATAGTTTTCTAAATTAGAATTTTTAATTGCCATATTATATTTTTCTTGGTCAATTTTGTTTTCTTCTAAATTAAAAGTAATATTGTTCTTAATCGTATCATCTAAAATAATATTTTCTTGTTGTACTAAAAAAATATTTTTTCTCCATCCATTTAAATTTTCTAAAATATCTTTATTATCCACTAGAATCTTACCTTTTGAAGGATAAAGAAAGCCCATTATAATATTTATTAAAGTAGTTTTACCTGAACCACTTTTTCCGACTATACCAATAATTTCATTTTTTATAATTTCTTGATTGAGATTTTTAATGATATCTTTTTCTTCAAATGAAAAGCTTAAATCTTTGATTTGAATTTTATTTTCAAAGCTCATTTTTTTAATATTTTTTGAAAGATCTATACTTTTTTTGTAATCACTTGATTTTATTAAATTAAATAAAATATCTACAGAATTTACGCCCCAGTCGATACTTTGAAATGATCTTAATATCTTAACAATACTCGGCATTACTCTAAGAGCTGCAAGAAAGTATAAACTTAGAGATGGTATAATCACACTCATGTTTGTTTCATTTATATTTTTAAAAAAAAGGAGAACAGAGAATACAAGCAAAATTAATAGTTCAAAAAAATATCTCGGTATTAATGATATAAAATTATAGGAAAAATTAGTTTTAATATAATTTGAATTATTTTTATTAAAAATATTATAAAAAAAATTTTCTTTAAAAGATAATTTAACTTCTTTTATAAGTTTAAACGTTTCTAATATATTCTTATTTACCTTAGTTGAATATAATTGCCTATTGTTTGCAAGTTCATTTAATTTTTTTTTAAATAATAATCTATAAATAATCCCAACAAATAAAAAGATTAACAAACAAAGTAAGGTAAATTTAGTATCATAAATTAATAGTAATGTAAGAATTCCCACTAATATTATAAATTCTGATACCAGAGTCATCAAAGGTAAAATTATGGATGATCTAAAGACCCCTGTCTCCGATAAAATATCTCTCATAATTTCAGCAGTATTCTTTTTAATAAAAAAAGACCAATCGTGACTGAGATAAATCTTTAAAACTTCGCTTGTTAAAAACTGATAAACCTTAAATGAAAAATATATGTTTGCAATTTGCAAAATTAAATTAAGTAAAACTCTAAAAATAAAGAAAACAGCAAATAAAATCAAACAAAAAGTAAATAAATCATTAAAACCCAGGTTCTCAAATAAAAAGTAGACAACATTATTTATCAAACTCTTATTTTCTGAATTAAGATTATCTAGAATAGATGAAGTTAAAGGCACTATTAAAGAAATTGAAACCATCTCTAATAACATCGTCAAAATAGTTAATAACAAAATGATTATAGCTAATAATTTGAATTTAAATGAAAATAAGTTTGCTAATCTGACGATTTTTGCGTACATAAAAAATTTAATCTTTAAGATTTACAAAGTTTCCTGACTTCGTTGCAATCAATTCTTTTAATTTCATATTTATTTATTTTATTTAAATAATTGATGCCTGCATTAATTGTAAGCCCTAAAAAACATTTTTTTTTCTTAATAATACTTATTGTAGATTTGTTATATGATCCGTATGGATAGCACATAATCCAGTCTTTTTTAAAAATTTTTAATTTCTTCAAAAAAAGAATATTATTTGAAATTTCACGATTTATCTCATTTTTTTTTATTTGATTTAAATGTATGTGGTTTGTTCCATGGCAGCCGATGAACATTCCATTTTTATGTAGATTTATTAAATCATTTTTCGAAAGATAAAGATTTTGTGCAAATTTTGTGAAATTTTTAGTTACAAATTTTTTAAATAAAATATCTAAAATTTTTTTTGAGTAAAAAAAATTGCTTAACAAAAATTTTAAAAAAGATATATCTTTGCTATCGTAAGGATGCTTATTAATAAATTTTTTTTTATTATTTTTGATCTTTTTAATTTCAGGAGTTGTTAAATTTTGGTAAATCATATCATAAATTTTTTTAGTAGATTTTTGTCTTGCTAATAAAAACTGTATCTTGTTTACGTCTAAAATTTGCATTTTTTCTGAGGAATTTACTGTCGGAAAAAAAAGTGCTGATAAGTTCCTTTTTTTTAGTTCGGGAAGAACATATTTTATACAATCTTTATAACCATCATCAAAAGTTAAAACACATAAATCTTTATTAAAATAATTTTTTTTCTTCTTTTTTATCAAAGAACATAAGTCATCATAGTTAATGATATGAAATTTTTTTTGAAGTAAATCTAACTGATTTACAAATTTATTAAGCTCCAAACCTTTAAGATTGGGATATTTGGAATTTTTAATCGGTCTAACATAATGATATGTAATAAAATAAACTTTATTCATTAAGGTATTTTATTTAATTTATATTTGTAAAATTTTAGTTTACAATAATTTTAACAAAATTATAAGTATCATCTACTTATGTTCCATAATTTTATATGTTTTATGAAATAAAAAAAATAATCGTTTTCATTAAAAACATTTTTTTGCATCTTTTATTAAGTTTTGGGTACATATTTAATTTCCCATTGTGCTCTGCACTTGCTATAAAATTGAGTCTTTTCAAAAGTAAAGCTTTTAATTTTAAAAAAAAAAAGAAAAATACACTAATCATTTCTTATAGGACCGGGGGGGTTGATGATATCTATCAAGTTTTCAAAAACAAACCATCAAATAGAAAAATTTTATTTTTAGATAGAAAATATCTAAGGAAAATTTTTTTATATTTTCATAAAGATAAAAAAATTACACATGAGAAAGAGTTTATTTTTAGATCAAAATATAGAGAATTTATGAAAAATCTTGTTTTTTGGTTAGATTTCTTCGAAAAGGATTTCTTATTTTTAACTTTTAATTTTAATTATTTTGAAGATGTAATATTTAGAGAATTTGCTTTTAAAAATGGAAATATTTGTTTTCTTCATTTTAAAGAGAGTTTTAGAACAAAGGCAGAGTTCAAAATCCACAATGATAAGAGTTTGCATAGGTATCTAAAGTATTTTACAAGAATATCGGTCTATAATCACGATACAAAAAAACATTTTGCTAAACGATTAAAAAATTTGTCAAATAAAATTTCTGTTGTTGGCTGTCCACGAGCACTTTTTAGTTTTAATCTGATGAAAAATATCAAAAAAACAAAAATAAGTAATATTCTATTTTATTATTTTAAAAAGAATAAAGGTATGCCAGTTAGAAATAACAAATTTAATTATTTTAATGAAACTAAAATAAAAAAACATAAACCTATTTCATGGGAGCCAATTATCAATCAAATATTTGATACTATGATAAAGCTTTCCAAAGTTTACCCTCACATAAATTTTTTTATAAAAGCAAAAAAAGGTGAGAGTGAAAATATTAGATACATCAATAAAATCAAAAAAATGAATCTACCAAATCTTAGATATTTTAATGAAGGGCCAGGACATCATTTTTTGGTTAATTCTCAAATAATAATCGGTATGAACTCAGCAGCCATTTTAGAGTCTTTATTGGCAGGAAAAAAAGTACTTATTCCTCATTTTTCGAGTTTTAGAAAAAAAATTTATAACCAATATACTTTTGACCTACCAAAAAATTTGATGGTAGAGAACAGATTTCATCTAGAAAAAATTTTAGAGAGCAATATTAAAAAAGGTTACATAAATTTGCCAATTAAGATTAAAAGTTACAATAAGATAAGTAAAAAATATTTTGGTGATTTTATAAATTCAAAAAAGAATTTAAGAAAATTTTTAAAATGTTAAATTAATTTATTTGATTTCTATTTTATATTTTTTTAGAATATCTATTCCTTTAACATATGAACTAAAATCCACAATATCATCTGTCTCAAAGGATATTTTAAATTTTTCTTCAAGGTTTGATATTAGCGACATATGACCTATAGAATCCCACTCATCAATGTCTTGATATTTTAGTTTTGAAATATCTTTACCATTTTCAATTGATAAGGTCTCATAAAATACAGAATTATATAGATTTTTACTCATAGCGAACCTGATATTTTAATTAGAAATATTGTCAAGTTTTTTTTAAATTGTCTAAGATCTTATCCGCTATGTTTTCACTTTTTAAACCATGACTTTTTTTTAAAAATTCATAATCACCATGAAAACTATAATTATCATTTATGCCAAACTTTATAAGATTTGGTAAATTTTTTTTCTGAGACATTAAATCAGATATTGTAGACCCAAGACCCCCAATTACATTATGTTCCTCGACTGTTGCTATTAATTTTTTATCCTCAAAAAAATTTTCAAAAACTTCTAAACTAACAGGTTTTAAAGTATGTACATTTATAACAGAGCAAGAAATATTTTTATTTCTTAAAATTTCAGAAGCTTTGATAGCTTCATTTAAAATTGCACCGTTTGAAAATATAGTAACATCATTTCCTTTTATAAGCTCGATAGGTTTACCTATTTCAAAATTATAATCCTGAGAATTAATTATTGGGTTATTTGTTCCCCCGGTAACTCTTATATACGTGCTCTCTTTATTATTAAGTGACGCATCTATTGCTTTTAAGGTTTCTAGACTATCTGATGGTGAAATAATTGTAATGTTAGGTATTGATTTCAATACACCTATATCTTCAATACAACAGTGTGTGTAACCAAGCTGACCCAATACTAAACCACTTGCTATTCCTATCATTATAACTTTTGAGTTCATATAACCTAAATTAACTTTAATTTGTTCACAACATCTCATTGTTTGAAAAGGAGCAAAAGTTGTTGTAATCACATCATAACCCTCCAAGGATAATCCTGCAGCAACACCTATCAAATTTTGTTCAGCAATTCCTATATCAAGATAATTTTCTTTGTATTTTTTTCTAAATCTGTCTAATCCAGCTGATGTAGAAACATCAGAGGTGAGAACCATAATATTATTATTATTTTTAACTACATCTAAAAGATGGAGACCTATTGATGCTCTTGGACCAATAGTAGATAATAATTTAATTTTATTGTTATCAAATTTAATCATTCAGTTCTTTCAAAGCTATCTCATACATTTCTTTTGTTAAAATTTTATGATGCCAATCATTATTGTTTTCGGAAAAACTAAACCCTTTTCCCTTAGTTGTGTTTGCAATAATTGCCTTGGGTTTGTTACTTTTTAGTTTAAAAACTTTTTTAATTTCATTGAAATCGTGTCCATCGATTTCATATGTATTCCAGCCAAATCCAATAAAAATTTTTGTTATATCTCCAAGATTTAGAATTTCATCATTTAAGCCTGTTTGTTGAAACTTATTTCTATCTACAATTACAATTAAATTATCTAAATTTAAACTATGGCCAAGCATTACAGACTCCCATACAGAGCCTTCATTCCATTCCCCATCTCCAAGCATAACAAAAATTCTTGAGTTTAAACCTTTTTTTTTTACCGCTAAAGCAGATCCGATCCCCAATGATAATCCCATGCCCAAACTTCCATTTGAAAATTCAATACCAATTTTTCTGTTCATTATTGGGTGACCAAGAAGTTTAGACTCATTTTTCTCAAATTTTTCTAAATCTGAGAATGTGATAATTTCCTTTTCAACTAATGTTGAGTATAAGCTTAAACATCCATGGCCTTTACTTAATATAAATCTATCTCTGTTTTGCTGGGTAACATTACTTTTGCTCAAATTCATTTCCGAGAAGTAAAGAGTTGTTAACAAGTCAACTGATGATAAAGCTCCTCCGAAATGAGAGCTACTAGAGCCTGCCAAATATGCTGCTTTAAGTATATTTTTTCTTATTTTTGATGCAGTTGCAGTTAGTTTGTTTATGTCGTCAGTTAAAATCATAAACCGCCATCAACTTTTAACACCTCTCCAGTTACATACGAAGATTGATCTGATGCTAAAAAGAGAATAGTTTTAGCTATTTCTTCAGGCTCAGCAATTCTTTTTAAAGATATTTCTTTAATTTTTTGATCTATAGTTTCTTTAGTAGAGCTTTTATGTAACATTTTTGTATTAGTTAGTCCTGGAGAAACCGTATTTACTCTAATGTTATATCTTCCAACTTCTCTAGATAAAACATTTGATAAAGCAATAATTGCAGACTTGGATGACGAATAAGCTGATCTACCAACATTATATTCAAAAGCAGAACTGGAAGAAATGTTTACGATGCTACCTCTTTTATTCTTTGTCATTTTTTTTAAAACAAATTGAATAATCTTAATTTGTGAAAAATAATTTACTTCAAAAATTTCTTTAAATTTATTGTACGTTGTCATTTGAAATAAATCATTTGAAACTTGCCCAGCTGCATTGACTAAGACATCTATATTTTGATGATTTTGATTGATATCATCAATTTGCTCTTTAAAATTTTTCTCATCTAAAACATCAAAGTAATAATTATAAATTTTATTTTGGTATTTTTTTTCTAATTTTCTGCAAAAATCCTCAAAACTTTTATTCAACTTACGTGAACAAGCAATTATGTCTGCATTATTTTTTGAAAAAATTTCTAATGTTTTTAAACCTATGCCTCCTGAACAACCAGTAATCATTGCAATATGATTTTTGAGCATTAGATAAATATTTATACGTAATCTTCTTCTGAAAATATGTCTTTAGCAAGTGCAGGCTTGAATATCGATTGGCCTGATTTTGTCATAAATTTACTTATAAATTCTTTATCTTCTCCTGCTAAACATAAATCACTGTGATTTTTAAAATGTTTAATTCTAAAGCCAAAATCAACAATTTCTTTAAGAGGTTTTTCAAAGATATTTCCTATTTTAATATGTACATAAGGACAAACTAAAACATCTCCAAGTGGTGTTATGTAAAGTCTATTCACAGTAGTACACCCAAGAATTTTTTCGTGGTTTTTATCAAATGGATTCCAAACATTTCTTACTAAATTTTTATATTCTTTTCTGATTTTTCTTAAATATTCTCTATCTTTATCATCACAAATTATATCATCCATTTTTTGCCACATGCCCGCTGGTACAGCGACGTTTAACAGAGTTTTATATTTTTTCTGCTTAGAGTAATCTAATAATTGTTTAAAATGCTCTGTATTTGCATTATAATGACCAACAGTTATATTCAAATAAGGATCCATTCCACAATTCCTGACATGTTCTAAAGCTGCAATAGCTCTTTTCCATGACTCTTTTCTTCCCCTGATTTCATCATGAATTTTTTCATCCATGCTATCAATGCTGACTGAAACACGACTTACATTTGCCTCTGCTAATCTTTTTGCCATTTTTTCATCTAGATAGTATCCATTTGTAGTCAGGTATAAGTAAAATCTTTCTGGTTTAATCGCTTCTAAAACTTTAAAAAGTTTTTTTGGTTGTAGTAGTAATTCACCACCTTGCAAATCAAATTCAAAATATCCTAATTCATCAGCCTCGTCTGCTAATTTGGCTATAGCATCATAATCCAAATATTCTTTAACATGATCTCCTTTGGGTGAATTTGTAAAACAATATTTGCATCTTAAATTGCATGCATTATTAAAATTAAGATCAATACCTCGTGTTTTTGTTCCTACTTGACCGTTATTTTTATTTACATAATCATAAAAATCTTTAAGCTTTTTTACTAATCTAGGTTTATTAAGTAGTGAAGATGCAATGGGCATATCAAATTTTATATTTATTTATTTCATCAGGCAATATCAGCTTAAATTTTGCTTTACAAGCAGATTGACCATTAACCTCTGTTTCTCCTTCGCATATTGCTAAACCTCTCTTAAATGAAATGATCCTGGTATTTATAATCATTTTATTTTCTGGAACAACTTTTTTCGTCAATTTCATGTTATCTACATTGGTTAAATATAATAACTTACCTTTTTTTTCTGGTAAAGTCAGTATAGCTATAGAGGCCATTTGCATTAAAGACTCCAATTGAAGAGCACCTGGCATATTTGGATCACCAGGCCAGTGGACGTCAAAAAACCACTCATTTTTACTTAATTGTTTGTATCCCCTAGCCATGACCCCTGGTTGAACCTCGTCTACATGGTCTATCATTAAATATGGATCGCGATTTTTTTGAAATTCTAAAATTTTTTTTTTATCTAAAATCAATTATTTTACCTCTATTATCCTTGTTAGTTCGTTTATCAAATTTTTTCCATCCCAAACTAAATCCATATCAATCGCCTGCCCTACAGGAACCACTCTACACAAGCCTAATAATTCTTTACTCTTAACAAATTTCTTTAATTTATTTCTATTAATCCCAAAATAAGTAATTGTCTGAAATTTTTCATTAATTATTTTTTTTAGATTTTCTATATTTTTGATCTTAGACTCAAAAAAAATCCCTGCATATCCTCTTAAATTAACAATATTTGGATTCAGTTTTTTTATTTTAAATATAGATATTTTTTCCAAATTGTGACTTTCAAGTAACATGTTAGAGTTAAAGAGTATTTTATTCAATCTATCATACTTTATATTCTGTAGATCATTTGTAATTTCATATTTTTTACCGACAAATTTATCTAACCTTTTCCAAAAATCAGTCATTTTTGATCCTGCATTTATCCAAAAAACTAAGTGAGGGCTTGAGCAAGCATTTTGATCCATAATAAAGGTATCATTATAAAAATTTTTAATTAAATTATCCTTTTTAATTTCAGTTAATAAAGTATATTTTTTCAAGTCAATTATTGAAACAGAATACTTGTCGTCAAAAAATACATCTTGGCACAAATTTTTTGTATTCATTCTTTTAAAATTTTTAATTGTTTTTTCATTTCCCCATATTATCCGGCCATCAATTAAATTTGATAAATTCTCAGATACTACTGATTCTTTATCGTAAGAAATAAAAACATTATTTTCTTTTATTTTTTTAAATTTTTTATTTTTAAATAATTCATTTATTATTGTTAAAAATATTTTTATATTCTCTAAATTTGGGTTTGAAACTCTAATAATATTTGAATTGCCCGATAGTAGACCAAAAACGAAAGAGTAAGCGGCAGCTATTGGTGTATTGGATGGAGGCACATGTAATAGTATACCAATACCTTTTCTTATATATTGGTCTTGGTTGATAAAATACTGTTGTTTTTTTTTTATATTGCTACTTCGACACCAAAAAGCAAATGAGATAAGGTCAGTGTATTTAAATAGATTTTTTTTTTTTAGAATATCTTTAGATAACATGGACAAAAAATTTAAACATTCACTATTAAATGGGCTTAAGTTTTTTTTTAGGATTTTTGAACTCCCGGTAATTATTTTAATTTCTTTTGTTTTAAGAGATATCACTACATCCCCTTACATCAGCTTTGCTCAATCGTCCGGTAACAGTAAAAATTTTACCAGGTTTTCCGCATTTACAGTTGTTCCCTTTGAATATTGCCTTATCTTCCAATATTATTGAGTTTCCAGGATAACTTGAGGGTACTATTGAAATACATTGAAGAATACCTTCCTCATGTTTCTTAGACAAGTTCAAATTATTATCTCTGACATAAATTTTAGTAATTTCATTTGAGTGAAAATTACCCATAGGACATTCAAGGAAAATTGAGCCAGTTTGTTCTACAAAACCAAAATAGTTTATTATGCTCTTTATTTTATATTTTTTATTAATCAATCTTTTCAGATCAGTATTTGTTAGCCCCAATTTATGTAATTTTTTCCATCCACCTCCATGTATAATGGTAGCATTAGAAAACGAAAATTTGATTTTATTCTCTTTTAATTGATTTACCAAAATTTCATATACACTAGAAGTAAATCCAAAAATTAAAATTTTTTCATTATTAAACTTTTTTAAAAAATTATTTAGTCCTGCATAATCAATTTGATTATTTTTATCTTTTAAATAAAAAAAATCCCTGCCTATCAATGAAAAGCCTAAAAAGGCCGCAATTTGAGCCCCTAATTTGCTTCTATCCTTAATGAACAAGGGGTTTTGACCTAAAATTAAAAATGGATATCTATTCTTACCAAATTCATTTTGTAGTATTTTTTTTAAATATTTTTTTTGGTTTATTGAATTTTTTTTATCTAAAAAAATTTTAGATTTTTTACCTGAAGTACCAGATGAATTTAATTGTAAACATATTTTATTTTTATTGACACTGATTAAGTCGTATTCTTTAAACATATTTACATGTATAAATGGAACATCTCTAAGTTTTTTGATTTTGTTGATATTAATCTTTTTACTATTTAAAAAATTTTCATAATTCTTACAGTTATTTTTGTGTTTAAAAATTTTTTCCTTTATTATGTTTAAATATTTATTCATATTTATAGTTTAAAGCTGACAAATCTTTTTTTATTTTTGAAATATTTAGTTTTCCATTTGATAAAAAACTAAATCTAAAATTGCTATAAATTCTTAAATAATTTTTTTTTATTTTCATTTTTGAGCTTAAATATTCAATTTCTGATCCATTTGAATTTTTTTCCCCTAAAAGTATGTTAATTTTATTATTCATGTATATTATATGATACTTATTTTTAAAATTTGAACACAATATATCCTCAATATCATTAAGATTTATCCTTTCACTATCTAATTTAACGTATCTGTCAACTCTACCTACTATATTTAGATTGTTATTATCATCTAAAAAACCAATATCTCCTGTATCTAAAATGTAATTATTTTGTCTTTTATTACTTAAATCTTTATAAGAATTCGCATATCCAAGCATGACATTTTTCCCTTGAAAATATATTTTTCCTATTTCGTTTTTTTTAAGTTTCCTATTATTATTTTTTATAATCACTCTTCCACCACCAAACGTCTTACCTGAAGTGAATATATTTTTCTTATCCTTAAAACTTTTGAAGCTTGAATAACTTATTCGTGGTGATGCTTCAGTTTGCCCGTACATATTGAATAATGTAATTTTATATTCATCAGCGAGATTAATTAAATATGATAATGTCACCTTAGAAATCTTCCCTCCAGCTATTGCAAAAAATTTAAATGATTTTTTGAAATTCAAATTTAATCTTTTTATAATTTCATAGTTTTCTGGAACTCCATAAAAACAATTTATTTCCTCATTTTTGAAAAAATTTTTAAAACTATTTGAAATAATTCCATCTTTAAAAATTATTAATTTTCCACCAACTGATAAATGAGTGTTGAGAATTGATAGTCCATAAGAGTAATGAAACGGAAGATTGGAAATTGTAGTATTTTTTTTATTTAATTTAAGATAGCTAATAATATCCTTAGTATTATTGAGTATATTTTTTTTTGTTAACATTACAAATTTTAAGGAGCCTGTTGTTCCTGATGTAGGTAACAGTAATTGAATTTCTTTGTTAAAACTATGTTCAAAACTATTATTTTCATAAACTAAATAGTTAGGTGTTATAAGCTTAACTTTTTTGTAATTTAGATCATATTTTTTTGGAAAAAATATAAAATTTGGTTTGTAAAATTTTATAAGATTTTTAATCAAAGAACTTTGTACTTTATGGTCAAGTAAAACCAACACATAACCTAATTTAATTAAAGATATATAAATTTGAATAAAATCGTAAGAATTTTCAACTATGATAAAACATAATTTTTTCTTTTTAGTGTCAAAATTTTTACAAACACTCTTAATATCATTATCTAAATCCTTATATTTTTTTTTTATATTATTATCAATTATTGCTATTTCATTTTGAAACTTATTTAAGTTTTTAAAAAGCATTTAAGGGATTTATTGTTTACAATAATTTTCTTTTAAATAAAATATTAATTTACTAACTTCTAAATCATGATAACAATAATTGTGTGTTATATATACTAATTAAATAATTATGAAACTTTTAGCAGTTATAACAGCTCGGGCTGGATCTAAAAGATTAAAAAATAAAAATTTAACTTTATTAAATAAAAAGCCATTAATTTACTGGACTATCAAACTTGCTCAAAAAATAAGTGAAATAAAAAAAATAGTTATTAGCACTGACTCAAGTAAAATTTTAAACGTATCAAGAAAATATGGACTTAAAACAAATTGGCTTAGACCAAAAAAAATTGCTAAAGATAATTCAACCTCTGAAGAGGTAGTCAAGCATGCCTATCTTAAAGAAAAAGAGGAGGGATTTAACGCTGATGCAATTATTTTACTTCAGCCCACAAGTCCCTTCAGAAATTTAAAACTAATCAAAAAAGCAATCAAAATTTTCAAAAAAAACCCAAAAATACCTTTAATATCAGTAAGTGAATTAAAATATAATAATAAAATTTTAGCATTATCCAAAAAAAAACTTTTTCTCTTGAGAAACCAAAAAAAAATTTTTTTGCCGAATGGCTCTGTTTTTATAATCGACTCAAAGCAAGCATACAAATCAAAAAATTATTTTGAAATGAAAATGAATTTTATTGTTTTTGATAGAATAAAAGAAAATATTGATATAGATACAAAACAAGATTTATTATTATCAAGAGTGCTGTATAAAATTAATATTTAATGATGAAAAAAAAAATTCCAAAAATTAAAATAGGAAATAGGTTTATTGGGGAAAATTTTGAACCTATTATAATTGTGGAACTAGGGATTAATCATAACGGATCTTTGACTCAAGCAAAAAAACTTGTCGATGCAGCTTATGCATCTGGTGCTGAAATTATTAAACATCAAACACATGTAGTTGAGGATGAAATGACAGAAGAGGCAAAAAAAATTATCCCTGAACACACACAAAAAAATATATATGAGATAATTAAAAATTGTTCACTATCTGAAAAGGATGAATTTGAATTAATGAGTTATGTAAAAAAAAAAGGTATGATTTTCATTAGCACACCATTTTCAAAAAAAGCTGTTGATAGATTAGTTAAGTTCAAAGTTCCTGCTTTTAAAATTGGATCTGGGGAATGTAATAATTACCCACTAATAGAATATATAGCTAGATTTAAAAAACCAGTAATACTTAGTACTGGAATGAATAGTATAAAGACTATTGAACCATCTGTTAAAATACTAAGGAATAAGAAAATTCCTTTTGCTCTACTCCATTGTACGAACATATATCCTACACCTTCAAAACTAATAAGATTAAACTCAATAAAATTGCTTAAAGATAAATTTCCTGATGCTGTCGTGGGATTATCAGACCACTCAAGAACAATTTATCCTTGTCTCGGAGCTATATCATTAGGAGCATCTATAATTGAAAAACATTTTACTGATATTAAATCTAGAAAAGGACCTGATATTTCTGCGTCAGTTGATAAAAAAGGGTTAAAAATCTTAAAAGAGGGAGTTAAAGAAATATATTATGCAAAAGGTTTTAATAAAAATCCATTAAAAGAGGAAAGATCAACAATTAAATTTGCTTTTGCGTGTATTGCAGCGACAAAAAATATTAAAAAAGGTGAAAAATTAACTCAGAAGAATGTTTTTCCTAGAAGACCTGGAACCGGAGATTATTTAGCTAAAGATTACAACAAAATTATCGGAAAAATTGCAATAAAAAATATTTTAAAAAATACCTTGATTAGAAAAAAAGATATTAAATGAAAATACTTATTGTTACAGAAAGAAGAGCTGATTTTAGTAGATATAAACCGATACTTAATCTTATCAAAAAAGAAAAAAAATTGAATTACCAATTAGTAGTAACCGGTTTACATCTTATAAAAAAATATGGATATACTGTTAAGGAAATTATTGAGAGTAACTTTAAAGTTAATAGTAAGTTTAAAATGTTTGATAAAAAATCAAACTTGGAGAATGATGGAGCTGCCATGTCTTTTTCCATGGGTAAAGCATTTTGCGCACTATCAAAAATATTAAAAAAAAATAAACCTGACCTTATTTTATCAGGGTTTGACATAGCTGCCAACTTTGCCGTTACAGTTTGTGGCGCACACATGAACATCCCAATTGCCCATATTCAGGGTGGAGAAGTTTCTGGGACTATTGATGAGTCTTTAAGGCATGGTATGTCAAAATTTTCAAACTTTCATTTTACTGCGAATAATGAAACAAAAAAAAGATTGATTAAAATGGGTGAAGTCTCCAAAAATATATTTGCAGTAGGATGTCCATCAATAGATGCTCTAGTTTGTGAAAAGGAAATTCATAGAAATCAGATATTAAAAAAATTTAAAATTGATATTTTAAAGCCTTTCACCATTACAATTCAGCATCCTGTCACAAGTGAATTAAACCAATCTGAAAAACAAATGATTGAAACAATAAATGCAATTAAGTCTTTTAATATTCAACACCTAATAGTTTTTCCAAACAATGACGCTGGTTCAAATAAAATATTAAAAATAATAAAAAAAAGTAAATTAAATTTTACACCAACTTTAAATCTATCTGAATATAAAACACTCTTAAAACATTGTGAAATTTTAATTGGAAACTCAAGTTCTGGTATTCACGAAGCATCAACATATAAAATACCCGTAATAAATATTGGAACTAGACAAAATGGAAGAGCTAAACCAAAAAATGTGATAAATGTAAAATATAATCGAAAAGAAATTGCCAAAGCAATCAAAAAAGGGCTCAGTAATAGCTTTCATAATAAAATTAAGAATATCAAAAATCCTTATGGTGATGGCAATTCAGCAAAAAAAATAATTAGGATAATTAAGAAACTAAAATTAAAAAATTTTAATACTCAAAAAAAAATAACTTAC
>MDSZ01084325.1_pt1 | contig 18653 bp, 13 predicted proteins | sample 811201 | NCBI WGS metagenome assembly MDSZ01 (sample SAMN05326647, study PRJNA326480) | marine metagenome | isolation source: seawater | place: Indian Ocean: North | collected 2010
TAGATGTTGTGATGTCTGATGATGAAAATTTAAGTAATGCAGTATCTAATGCAGTAATTTCTCTACAATCAATTCCCTCTATCGAATATCCTAATTCTGAAGATTTGGAAAGTTGGGTTGTCACAAATCCTAAGGATTGGCAAAGTAGAATGGATAGTGGAGAAAATAATCAGGATAAAATTGTAAGGCTAATTGGAATAGTCTCAGGACTTACAGAAAATAGAAGTGAATCACAAAATACCTCAATTATTCAACTCCAAGGACAAGCTATGGCTATTTTATCTCCACTTAATGCATTGCAAGAGATAGATTTGAGAACTTCAATGATGAGTATGTTTCCTACAGAAACAAGAGAGAATCCCTGGTCTGAAGCTAACATAGCATTGATAACTTTAGCAGTAGATACAAAGCCTGCAGTTCATAACGTGGAGTTAGATACTGAAGTCTCACCAATTGTAAGTCAAATGACTGTCAACTTAGAAAAAACGTTACAAGATAGTCATGGCTCAGCTATAACTGTTTTTGGATTCTCTAGATTTGCTGAAGAACAGGCAGGAAATCTTGGAGCTGAAATTGGAATTCTAACTAGTGCATCAATTGTTATTTTGGGAATCATATTGTGGAGACAATTTAGAAGCTTAAGAGATACCAGTATTGTCATTTTCTTGACTTTGTTAGCAATTGGTGCTACCTATGGTGTTGCAGGTATTTTGAAACTGGAATTTAATGGTGCTATGAATAGTATTCCAATTCTACTTTTGGCGATAGGAGTTGATTATGGCTTACATGTAGTATTACGGTATAGAGAAGAATTAGTTAACTTAGATTCTGAAGGAAAAGAAACAATGGCAGAGTTTTCTGCTGAAATAAGAGCCAAAGCAATGAAAACTGGGACAGTTCTGACCTCAGCAGCATTAGTTGTAGCAATATTTACAGATATGGTAGGTTTTCTTAGTTTTAGGTTATCTGCCCAGAATTTCTTAGTAGTTTTTGGTACAGTAATTGCTGTTGGTTTATTTTTCATCTATTTACTTTCAGTAACTGCTCTTCCAGCAGTACTTACCATCCTAAAACCTCAAAATATTACATTACTAAAATCCGTTAAGGTTGAAGAAAGTAAATTCTCAAGATGGTCAGGTGAACAGACACTAAATCCCATGACTGTTATTGTTGCCGCTCTACTGATTTCCCTTCCTGTGGGTGCGGGGATATCACAATTAGAAATTGGATTTGATTTTAGAGATCAACTGGATGAAGATATTCCGGTAGTAGCTGATTTTCTTATCTTAAGTGATGATTTTTCTGGACAAAACACTGCACCTCTTTATGTTGTAATTAATACAGATGTATTCAGTGAATCTGGAAAAAATGCTTATCTAAATGCAATGTCAGTTCTGGATTCTGATGATAGTATTTCAGAACAAACTGGAGTTTGGGAAATATTAGAATTGGAAGCAACTAAAGATTCTGAATTAAAAAATATATTAGACAGTTTAGAAACTGAAAGTCCAGAATGGTTACAATTACAAAATTGGGTTGATGCTAATCAAGATTTGACATTTAGATATCTAAGAGGTGATTTTAAACAAACAGTGATTAGTTTCTATGCACCTTCTCTTGATTGGCAAGAAACTGTAGATTTTGTTAATAACATTGACAGTGGTTTGAATGAATTTGAAGGAGATTTCAAAGTTTCTGGAAGAGGTCTGATACTAGCACAAATTAGTGAAGATGTGGCAAAATCTGCTGTAGCATCTACTGGAATAGTAGCAGCTATGATTTTACTTATGTTAGTAATGATAAATATTTCACGCGAAAATACCCCGCAAAGAGGTTTGTTGAAAGGATTCGTAATGTGGTTGCCTCTTGCAATTGTAGTGATATGGGTATATGGCTTGATGGGGTGGTTTGGATACCAATTAAATTCTCAAACAGTAACAATTGGAGCATTGACTCTTGGTCTTGGTGTGGATTATGCTGTTCACTTTGTGACAAGACTTGATGAAGAAATAGAACATAATCCAAGCGGAGGAATAGTAAGTTGGGTTTCGATAACTAACGCGACTACTGGAAGAGCGATGATGGCTGCAGCACTAACTACTGCAGGTGGATTTGCAGTACTAAATCTAAGTTCACTTCTGCCACTAAGATTATTCGGTCAAGCTTTCGTTGTTGCAATCCTCTTAGCATTGGTTTCCAGTATAATTTTATTACCTTGTTTGATGAGTATATTCGGATTACTTCCAAAAGAAAAAGAGTCGGTATGAAATACTAAAAGCATTATTTCAGAAACTACTTTAATTGGCATTAATCATTATTGCCTTTGTTTGGTAATAATTTTTCTTCAAAATCTCTTAGATTTTTCATTGCAGGATTTTCATTGGCAATAATAGAAAGGCTACCCATCAAACTAGTCATGGCATCCAATCTCATTTCTGCTTGCTTTTGTCTTGAATTCCACCTCATCTTATAGGATCTTTTTTCTGTAGCAATATCAGTAATATCTTGCACATAACTATCATAAATTAATTTCATAGCTCGATTAAATTCAGGACCTGTCATAAATTCATACAACATGATGCTCTTAGATTCTTTATTCTGGTTACGCACCAATGCAGTAGCTGTATGGAGTAGAGGGACACGAAGTAATGCTGCCATGGCTTTTACATGGTCAAAAGTACACACCCACACTGAGTCATCAATAGCTTCCATTGATTTTACATTCTTCGGTAAGATTTCAGAGACAATAATTGAAAAATCTCCTTTTTCTCTATGAGTATCTTTAATAACTTTTGAAATCCACTCAGATTTCCAATGTTTTTGTCTCTTTGATTCCCAAACTATCTTACCTACGATTTCTCCATTGGAGTTTTTTACTTTCTGAATACAATCAGCACCTAAAGTACCTTTTTTTACTTCTTCAATTTCGTCATTTGGGAAAGACTGACGTAAAATTTCCTCAATCAATAGTTCACCACCTTCTCCTTGTGTTTGCATGGATCCTTGAGTGGCATTTTTCAATGCAATCTTGTGATTTTCTACCATCTGTCTTTGTCTATCTTCAAGTTCTTTAATCTGAAGTTGGAGAGAGGTTGTTTTTTGTTCTACTATTTCATCTTGTTTTAGTTTAAATTCAGCAGCGACTTTTTCTTTTGCTTCCAAAGCCGCCTTCTTTCTTTCTATTTTTATTTTCGTTTCTTGATCCTCAAATTTCAACTTCATTTCTTTTATTTCTAAATCTTTTAATTCAGATTGATGTTGTTTTTTTTGCAATAATTTATCTTTTCTCTCTGATTCTTTTTTTATTTTCTCAATTACAACTTGCGAGTTTTTCCTTAATTGACTTTCTAATTCTTTCTTTTGGTTTTCAACCTGTTGAGACATTTGATGTGAGATATGTTCATTGATATCAATTACAGTACTACACTCAGGACATTTTAAATTAATATTATCAAAAATCATGTTAAAATCTTCCTTACTTATTTTTAGTTCCATCCTTCTAATAAAGAAATAGACAATGCTTCCTTAAATCGCTTTAAACAGGCTTCAGGATTATTACATCTATGAGAAAAATCTGATCCTCGATGATAATTACATGCCTTAAACCATAATCTTCTGGCTTCATTATTTGAATATGGGCAAGTTCCATTCCATGGATTTATATTAAATATTTCAGACATAAAATTCACCTATTTCATTGTACCTTTAATGTTTATACTTAGAGTAGTTCATTGTTATACCACCAATAAAGGTTCTTGGCGCCCCGCCATTCTTTCTTTTCTTTGCATACACACTTTGTGTCATACTACTCATTACTGTTTTTATTGGCATTTTACTCGCTCCTATTTAGATACGTATCGTATGGAATAATAAATAAATCATATATGCTTTTTACCAATTGTCTAAATAGCCCTATCTATATTTTTGAAAGTAAATCGTCTAAACCGAGTAGATTTGTTATCATAACTCCATTTTTTTCCTTTCCTAATTTACTTACTGCAGGAGTAGAAGTAACCAATATTTTGTGAATTCTTTCTTTAGGGAAATTAATAGGTAATTCAAGAGAATTAAGACGTTTAATTTCTTTATTTAAATTTCTTGTCGTAGCAGAGGATATTTGTGAGCTAAATGCGGCCTTACAACTAACTACCAATAATTTATTATTTTGATTAATGGCCAAGATATCTTCTTCTCTGTGGATGTATTTGGAATTTGATTTAAAAAATACATTAGTTGCAATATTGTCCGAAAAAATTGATGCGTTACTATAAAAGCAATAGTTTGCCAATTTCTCGAATGCACGACCTAGTGCATCTCTGCGCCTTTCTTCAATTTGATATTCTTCTGGTAATGTATGTTGAATAAAATGGGTCATCAGATCATCATCTGAGATTGTACGGAGATTTTCCTGATGAATAAGTCTATTAGCAATTATTGGATCTACAACATGCATCAATCTATCAAACTCACATCCTTTATTTTTCAAAATTGAATATAGATTATCCATATTTTTTCTTTCTTCTAAAAATGGCTTATAAGAACAGTTCCCGTCTTCAAAGATTAACCTAGAAAAGGTCAATAGTTTTCCATCAGGGTGTGTATGGAATAAAAACACAGTTTTTGGTAAATAGGAAATTTTAGAATTGACAGAATTTAATAATAAAGATAAGTGAAGTTGCAAAGGAGGTACAATAATACAGTCAAAATTCTCAAAATCGTAGGGAAAGGGGATTCTCATCAAATCGTTGATAATGGGTACTTCATTAAATAAAATAGAAGTTTTTGTTACATTAGGAATTAAATTAATAATTTCATTTTTTAGAATCTCTGGGTTGATTTTTTTTATACTATTGGAATCATAAAAAACGAGAATTTGACTTAAATCAATATTGTATTCATTGAGTTTTGTTTTAGCATTAATTATTGATTGTAATAAAAAATCAGGATTATTTGGAGATAAGAATAATATTAATCTTTTAGGTTTTGTATTAGTAGTCAATTATAACCTACCTCCTTTGAAACCATGTTCTCTTAATCTTTCTTTTGTATTCAACCATTTTATCTTATTTTCATCTTCTGGTATTCCTTTCAAATGAAATGAAATACCGTGACGTCCAATTTGCTTCTTTAGACTATTAGCTTCATCAATTATTTTCTCTTCCCAGCCCCTAATACTATCATTTGTTAAAATATTAGGTACAACCGCAGTGTAAATATATTTTGCGGAATTTGAATCCCATATAAGATTGGGCATTATTGAAAAATCTATATTCAAATTATATATTTTATATGCAATTTCTGAAGTAATAATTTCTTTTGAAAGAGGTATTGAGTACTTATCATTCAAACGGAAAATTCTTTCTTTTGTATTTGATTTAACCTTATTTTGAGAAGTTTGTTCTCTATGATGAGTCCAAAAAATAGGATATTTTCCGTTGGATTTGATACATTGTCCGAATAGTTGTAGAAACATATTCATATGACCTGGTCCAGAGAGTATGTTCCATTGTATTTCTTGATTCCATATTTGCTCATAATTTTCGATTTCATTAAAATTTACAATAGATATTTTATCTAAGTCTTCAGAAAAAAGTTTGACTATTGACTCTCCATTTTTTTTTGTTTCTTCACTTACTGCGATGATAAATAAATCAAAACCTTCATTTTGAAGGCTTTTCAATAATCTAAAACAATGGATGGGACTTTTACCTACAGGTAAGATCATAACATTTTTTTTATTGCTCATTTGGAATCATATCCTTTCAATTTGGCATATTTGATTTCTGCCTCTTATTTTGACTTTTTAAATTCATCTTTAATGTTTATACTTAGAGTAGTTCATTGGTATACCACCAATAAAGGTTCTTGGCGCTCCGCCATTTTTTCTTTTCTTCGCGTATACACTTTGTGTGTAACTACTCATTACTGTTTTCATTGATCAATCCTTCCGTGATGTTTTATATTCAATGTCTCCTATTCCGACGAAACCGCCTTTCGGCCACTTGCCTCCATACTCTCTTTTCTTTGCATTCACGCTTTGTTTGAACGAACTCATTACTGTTTTTATTGGCATCAAATATATACATTTAGTATGACTGTAAATAATAAGCATATATGATTTCACTATTCAACTGGATTTTTAATATGCCATTCTACTAAGTTAACGAATGCGGTGAAAGTGACAATAAATGCATCATTTCTATCCTCGAATTTGTGAGTTGCATGTGAAGCACCTCCTCCAAAGTCGCGAAGTGTTTGTACAAATGGAAGTGGTTTGTATATTTCTTCTTCTTTCTGTAAGAGAATTGTTAGTAAGTCATTTATTGTGGATTTAGGTTTTAATTTTATACCTAAAGCAGTAACTCTTGGGGCGAGAATCCTTTCAGATAATTTTCTACATTCAGCTATTTTTCTATCTATTTTTACTATCGTAGTGTAAATATCTCTCCATCTATCAGAACCTATGATATCGTTCATTATTTCTTCGTGCTTTTCCAGTCTGTCAATAAGATCTGAGATACGCAAATTTAATTCTGAATTAAGAGATTGAAATTTAAAATTTTGATTATGTGAATCTTCATCAGTTAATTCTTTTTCAATTAAATTGAATTTTTGAATGGAATTGAAAAATGATTTAACACTGTTAATTTCTACTTTTCCTATGTATTCTTCATCTTCATCTTGAATTTTAAGAGAATTGTATGCTAAATCTATAGCTATAGGCCCGAATGTTATTATGATTAAAATACCACTAATAAAAATGAAGATATAATTTGGAATGAGGATAAATAACAATGTAGCATATAGTGGGATCCAACTATAAGCAAAAAACTTGAATCTATTCGCACCTGGAAAATTCCCAATAATTTTATACTCGGAGGAATCCTTACTCTCAAACGTTATGAAAGAGGGAGATGCATATTTATCGAATCTTTTTTGAAGAAAACTAGGAATTAAAAACAAAACAATACCAATTAAAGCGGAGAAAATACCAAAGAATATGCCATCTAAAAATACCTGATTTGAAGAAGTTGCAGGCTCATAAATAGGACCTGGATTTAAGTACAAATCTTCGAATACGATTAAGATGGACAGAAGATAAATAAATAATCCCAAAGTAAAAAAATAGAGGGTTGTAAATTGAAAAAGATAAGGTTTAGTAATTTCAGCATCAGTAAATGTAATATTTTTCATATCTTGTAATTTAAGAAAGATGGGGTCCGGCATGGAAAGAGGGTTATTTTTGTTATATTGGCATATTTTACCATCAGATGATAAATAGACAATAGGAGATTTCCCCCTGATGGGTATAAAGAACAAATCTCCATCGTCAAGCCATGGCTGTCTAGCAATACATGATGATTCATAACCTTCTGAATGAGGAGATATATTCGACAGTCGTAGAGTTGCCATGATAACGTAAGATAATGTTTTACTTATCAAATGATACTAAATTTAGTAAAATAAATCTTCATAAGTAATTCCTTTATGTATTTCTCCTTCTTTTGTCATAATATCACGACGTGGGGTAACATTTTGATATGGGTTATCTTCCTTAGATGATTTATATTTATACAATAAAAATCCAAAAATAGTAGAAATTATTAATATTGATGTAATTAAATCTCTTTTTTCCTTTTGTTTTTGTATTTGAAAAGCCATATTATCTCCTATCCCGTCGCCATCTGTATCCATAGTTTCTGAAGGATCAAGTGGAAAGGCATCTGAATTATCTCCTGTACCATCACCATCTGTATCCATAATTTCTAAAGGATCAAGTGGAAAGGCATCATGGATATCCAAATAACCGTCATCATCATCGTCATCATCTAAATAGTTACAAATTCCATCATAATCAGTATCACGTGGCCAGTTAGACTTAGAAAGATGGTTAGAGAAACAGGATTTTTCATCAATATCACTCCATCCATCGCCGTCATCATCATTGTCTAAATAATTACAAATCCCATCGAAATCATTGTCGAAAGGACTATCATGTGCTGAAAGGGGATTGGATGAACAAGATTTTTCATCAATATCACTCCATCCATCTCCATCATCGTCCACATCAATATGATTACAAATTCCATCATAATCATCATCCTTGGGAAGTGAATATGCAGAAAGTGGATCTGATAAACAAGATTTTTCCCAAGAATCTCCATATCCATCGCCGTCATCATCATCATCTAAATAATTACAAATTCCATCATAATCATTATCTAAAGGAGTTGATAGATTATAGAATGGATTTGTATTACAGGAATCTTCATCCACATTACTCCATCCATCATTATCCCAATCATTTTCTTCTGAATCAAATAGATCGGGTGTGAGAGAGATTACAGCGGCAGATGATAATAAAAATACCCAAAAAACCATTTAATCACCCTTTTCAAATATATAATGTAAAATAAAAAACTCCACTCTCTGTTGGAAAAAATTAAACTTTGAAAAATTTGTCTTAAAATTCATTTGTCCTGTTCTCCTTTTATTTTAGAAATTGAAAATTTGTAGATATTATTGAAGGAATGAGTATGGGTATTTTGGAGGCCCTGGAAGAGGGATTTTATCTATATCAGGAAAATATTTTTCATTTTCGACAATCCCAAGATTAGTCCAATTATCTAAGCTTAATTGTCTAGTTTTTTCACCCTTAAAAATTTCATTATTAATTGCCCAAATTATCTCTTTATCATTAAGTTCTCTGACTCTTATCCAAATATCTGTTGGAAGTATTGGATTAAATCTCATACTAATGAATTCAAAGTTTAACATACCATCATCTGAAATATATAAACCATTAGAGAGAAAACAATCATCATCATATACGGTTGATGCAATTTTTGATAATTTTATCCATTGATTAGTTTTTTTTCTTTCACTCATCTCTATAACACATCCAATTTCCAAGGTTTGATGAATAATATTATTATTTTCAAGTAATGAAATAATACCGTTTTGTAACTTCATAATTGGTTTATTTTTTCTATGATCTAAATTATATAAATCATGAGATTTACGAGCAAAGAGATATTCAGTATTATGGATATCTTCCGAAACTCCTTGAAATCCTTGCCTAAACAAAGTAATAGACCAAATGCCATGAAATTTTTCTGATGTCACATCATTAAACATCTAGTGTGATAAAAAATACTATACATATATGATAAGCAGTTGTAAGTGATTGGTTTATATTTATTATCATGTACCGGATATATTGTAAATACCTAACAGAGAAAGGAATTGGAGAAAGTATGAATAATCTTACAGACTTGGAAAATATTGCTAATTTGGGGCTGGATCTTCAAAGAGCATGTATAAGAGCTAAAAAAAATCAAGGCGAATTACTGACGACAAGTAGTGTGTTTGTTTTTCATCGAGAGGTCGATAAAGTAAGAAAGGAATTATTTGGAGAGTTATACCGTGTTGTTGCAAAAGAAGAACCATTTAAAGAATGGAGAATTGGGATAAAAATTGGACGGAACGAACCTTACAATTTATTGACTGCATATTGGAGAAATTTGGCTAACCAAGAATTGTATGAGCAATTTGAAAAAATAATGAATGAAAATTGTGAGATTTATTATTCTGGAGAAGAACTAGATAAATTAGAAGTTATAATCGCACTTTACGGAAAAAGATTCCTCAGAAAAGAGAGTTTGTGGTTGAATTCTGAATTATTTAGAAATTTGGTAAATATAGGTCATGAAGGCGATAAAGGTTATGATCGCGAAACTGTGAAGAAATTACGAGCTGGTATTGATAGTGAATGGATTGAGAGTTGTTGGCGGGAGGCACTTCTAACAAAACAAATATTATTTATCTGGAAAGGAAAGAGTATCGAAGATATCGTTAATGGTATAGAAGAGAGTAATGAAAAATTCAAAAGAGATTTATCTAATATTTCTGGAACAACAAACTCAGATATTATCAAACACCTTACTAAAATATCAGAATGGGGGCCTAATAATTATATTCGTGAGAAATCTGTTATTGCCGAAGCAAAACAAAGTGTCGAACACTATCCTGTCGTAATCTTTAGTGGAATTGGTGGCTTGGGGAAAACGGCCTTAGCGAAAAAATTAGTGTTGGATTATGTACAAGGAGATTATGAAGAGAATTCAGATTTTAAGCCGGATGAATTTTTGTTTTATTCAACAAAAGATGATTTACAAGGTGAAATGGACGAGACAGACCCAGGTAAGAGGAAACCTGTTCGTAGAGACTCAATTTGGAACAGTTTTAATGACTTTGGCGATAAAACCAGTTTTGCACATTTTAGGACATTGTGTAATTCGATAATATTGCAGAAAGGCGATGTAGCTGGAAATTGGACAGATTCCGAATTAGAAGATAGATGTATAGAAATTTTAAAAAAAGAGAGTTGGTTAATAGTTCTGGATAATTTTGAAGATATTTTAAGCCCTAATAAGGAAAATAAATTTATTGATAAAATAAATGAGCAAAAAAAATTAATTGAGGGTTTTCTAAAAAGAATACATGGAGAAGGCATTAAAAGGAGTCCTTCGAGAGTAATTGTAACTACTAGAGCGGCAGAAGACTATAGTTGGGGAATAGAACATCCAGTACCTTATATGGCACCAGAAAAGGGATGGGAATTACTCCGGAAAAGGGTAGAGTTTAATCGGGATATGGATTCTGATGATAAAAGGAAAGTTCTTTGGGATGAAAAAATATATTCATTGGATAACGCAACAAAAGAAGAACAGAAAGAAATGAATGATATTCTTGCTTTGGTAGATACTGGAAGCAATAGGTTGCATCCATTAATCATTATTACTGCAGCAAGCCCTACTTATATAGAACATAAATACGAAGAAATGCTAAAACATTGGTCAGGAGAAGAAGGCAAGACTACTAGCAGTAAAATTCTTGAATATATTTGCTCTAAAATGGCTACGGCTCTGGAGGAGAATCAGAAAAAATTCTTGGAGTTTTTGCTAAATGCGCCGGAATGTGATTCTGAATTTACTTATCAGCATATAAGAAAATGGTATAGTACTGAGGATGAAAAAGCGTTTGCCTTGCACGATTTAGAATTTCTCGATTTATTTGTACAAAATGGTTGGTTAAGTAAACCATCTACAGAGTATGATGGAGGTATTTCTTCCTATTTTTGGAAGAAGGAAATAAGAGTCGGATTAATCGAAAATTTAGGCTTAAATGATGATTCTCGAAATGATTTAGAAGAGGAAGAATATGATGTAATTATAGATGATTTGAGTATTGGGAGGAGTGAGGGCAATAAGCGAATTAAAGAAATAAATAAGATATTGGACGATTGGGGAGTTTGGTTTTCAGACGGAATTAAACCCACGTTGAAAAATGACGGTTCTATACGAATGATGGCTGATACAGTACCGATTCTTAACAAGATATTAACTAAAAATAAGATTACAGAGTATGACTATCAGTTAATGACTTTGCTTGAAATTGGTAGAATATATGAAGGAACAAAAAAAACATTATCCCTTATGTTAGATAAACGAAAGGAATTGCCGCCAGAACAACGCTGGATGGATTTGTATTTTGATGGACTGCTTGATATGGGTTTTACTAGTGCTAATGCTCTTGTGAATAAAAGCCAGGAAATAAGAAAAACTGAACCAATCAAATTTCTTTATCAGAATCCAATACTTACAACTAATTTTCCCGATGATAGTAAAAAAATTAAGGTTGAAAAAACTGAAAGGATGAGAGCTTTATTTCATTATTATAACAACTTAATTTCAGGATATCTTAGTATGGTTGAATACATGGCAGAGGAGGATAAAAGAGTTCTGGCTAGAATTTTGATTAATATGGGAGATTTAATTGACATCATGCCAAAAGATATAATCACTAAAGAACAATTGAAGTTAAATGAAGTAGAGTTTGATCTTTACATAATTTGGGCAAATACCTATGGTCGGTGCGAAGAAAGGAGAGCGTTTATTACAGATCTTGCAATAATTCACGATTTGAGATCCTATATGTATTGGGCTTCCCTAAAAATTAGTACTTCAATAATAAAAAATAAGAAAAGGGAAAGAAGGAAATATCTCCAATGGAGGGAGGATAAATTTAGCCAATATGGGAAAAAATCAGTTAATGAGTATATGAATGCCGATTGGATTCGTGGACTCGAAAATAATGCTTTTAATTTACCTTCAAAGAATGGTCAATATGAAGGAGAATGGATACTCAGAGGAACAAAAAAAGTCATTGAATATTATAAAAATAGACCAAGAGGAATTGTAGGACAATTAGTATATGTGCAATTAAACAATACAGGAGAGTGGATGGAAACAAATGAAGTGGATGGAATAAAAATTAGAATCGGATCTGTATTTGATGGCCCTTCAGGAAAATATATTTGCAGACTCAATAGAGCTCATAGAAAAATAATTCAAGGAGAGATAGTAGATAATAGAAGCGTTGAACCGATTCATAAAATAATAATGGAAGTTACCGGATTTTTGAAGGAAATAAAGGAAAAATGGAGTTCAGGAATAGTTTACGAGGTACACAAAAAATTTGATCCACTAATAAATAAAAAATTTGAAGGAAAATTAGAAGAAATTCGTTTTATAACAGGGGACTATATTGATGATTATCGAGAATCTATTTGTAGGTATGCTCAAGGAATGAACATTAATCTTGAAATAAGGGGTCATTATTGCGGAATTGATGTCAAAAAATGGCCAGAAAAAGTACCTTATTTTATGAAAAACTATCCAAGAAAGAATTATATTCTTTGGAGAGGACAAGGAAAAAGGATTGATGAAAAAGGACCTTTAGGTTTCCCGATACACCCTTCTATATTCGCTAAATTATTTTGGGATGTATTCATGAAATATAAGGAATATCAATACGATGTGACCTTAACCTCTCTAACAGAAAAAATGTACCAAAAAATAGTATCAGAAGAAAAAAATATAACTATTCCGCCAGAAATAAAGAGGAGATGGAATAAAGATACAGGTTATTGTGAAAATAATAAAAAAAGACGGGCACAAGAGTTAGCAGATATTATGACGAATATTCATAGAGGACTTAGGAACGATAAGTTTGTGAATTGGTATCTTTTTAAAAATGACCCTGAAGATATAATACAACAAATTTCGAATGCTACTGTAAGATATATTGAATGGCGAAATCATGCTAGAGGTGGCTTTAATATGGCAAATATCTCACCAGAATGGGAATCAATAGTTCTAACTTATTTTAAAGATGTGAAAAAGTATATTTCTGAGTTGAAGAGTAGTTAAAGAAATTTATTATTTTCTAATTATTTTTGCAATTAATGGTTTGTTGTCAACTCTTATATTAGTTGTTTCACAACGAGTTAATATTTCATATATTTCCAAAAATTGTGAATTTTTTAGAAGAATTTCTAATTTTAGTTTAGTAACCATTTTCTCCAATTCACTGTTATTCCAATATTCGGGCCAATCTACTAAATAGGTGATGGGTTCTAATACAGATTTTTCGTCTTTAATAGATGATGATTCATCGTATATACCAACATAATTCCCATTGAAATCCTTAAACGTTAGTTTTGATTTATCCAAAATTCTTTTTTTTAGTGGAATTATTTCTGGTTTATGCTTAGTCATGTAATGTCTCCAAGCCTGTTTAGAATATTTTTCTAAATGATTTACATTCGTCATCATTTGTTTTAAAGTCTGGTTTTGTTTCTTGATATATCCTCCTGCAAAGGAAAAAAATAAACCATTTTTATTACCCACAGCATTCTTTAATTCGATATTAAGGCGTTTTTGTACCTGCTTAGATAATTTTTCTAAATAAAATAGTAAAAAATTCTCATCTTCTCTCCCGCTTATACTATAATGTCCTAATAAAATATCATCACCTGCAGCAGCATATTGAGCAATTGGATCTCCGGCGATAAATTCAGTTTCTTGCATTGCAGTGAAAAGTGAATCCCACCAATGAGAATTAAATCTGAAACTTCTCCTTCTCTTCATATCTTGAGAATAGTACTCATGGACATCAAGAGAAAAAATCTCTCCAACTATATTACCATCTATTTTAGCTAACTCTGATAATTTTCTATTAACGAATTTTTTTCCTTCTAATCTTCTATCCTTTACTAGTGGGAAAAATTCTGAAGATAATTTTCCATTCATTTTTGAGGGCATATTTAGTATTGAATCTTTTATTCTTTGATATCTTCCTATAAGATATACCAACCTATGAGTATCATTAACCCATAGACCATACTTCTTAATTGAGACAGAATAATCGGAATCCATCCAACCATCAATTTTTTTCCAGTCTGCATTCTCTGAAGTTTCTTCATCTGAGTATGGGCATTTTTCTTCTCCAGAAATATTATCAACTTTCCTTATTGGTGGTTCTCCCCATTTTTGAAGGGCTTCAAGAAGAGAATGTTTGTCATTGATTTCTTTATTTCTTCTCGTTTCTCTAATATGTATACGGCGAGGGGGTAGCCCATAATTTGCAAATTTACTAATCTTTTCACGAAAAATATATCCTTTTGATGTTTTATCAGTTACTTGTTTACACAGTGGACACTTTTCACTTTCTGTAGAAGCTGGCATATTCAAATTTTCCATTTTCTTTTCCATTGATTCTACTAAATTAGTTTCTTGAGATGTAATTTTCTCAAACCAAATTCCTAATTCTCTTTCAAGTCGGCGGGAAGATGGGTTAGGAACTGCCAAGAAGCTAGAAAATCTTGAATAAATCATATTTCCACATTTTACACATTCTCTGTCAACAATAATTTTTTGTTTAAATTCTTCAGCTTGGTTTTTATCTCTCACTGAAATCAACAATCTTCCTCCTCCATCAACAATTATTGCGCCGGGACCATAGTCGTCTATTGCTACATCTCGAATCTCTGAAATAACAGATTCTAAAATAAGAGAAGCGCCTCTGATTATTCTTTGAGCAGTCGCCTCACTTTGGTCATACCTCAAAAGTTCATTTATCCAATTTTGTATTCTATAAAACTTAAATTCTACTTCATAGAGATTTTGATTTCTAGGAAAAGAATATTTTTTAAATTTTTCAATTTCCATAACTTCTTGCTTCCATTTTTTATAATTATTATAAATTTCTTTTTCTTCTGGAGTAACACCAGTATCATTTAGACCTATTTTTCTTTTAACATCTGGACTGACATTATCTGATGTAGGTTTCATTGGAGGATTATGAAAATTAATAGGAACTTGAACATCTTTTAATTGATTTAAAATTGTCTCCGTTTCTAACCAGCCACCATTGAGGCCGAGAGTATTTTCATATGAAAATACCGAGGCAAGAATTGCTTCTTGAGATCTTAGACTAGGAGACAATCCAATAATCAATAGAGCAATGCAGTTAGCAGATAGTGTGGTCCATCGTTTATCATTGTCATCAGATTTATCTTTTCCAATAGAATATCTTTCATTCATATCAAGATTTAATAATTCGGATCTTAAACTTGTTTTACCATCCAAGCATTTGTAATTATCAATTGCGAGACTTGTCCTAAGAGCATAAATTGATTTAGGATGAGAATTCCAATCAAATGGACGGATGCCGATATCTATATCTGAGTAACCAGATATTGCCTTAATCAATCTATTTTGGCGTTCCTTAGGATTTAAAGTAGGAGTTGGGGTTCCATGCCAATCATTCAGAATCTTTGAAATTCGATATAGTATTTCATCGGGAGGAAATTGATGAGGAGTTGTGATGGGAAGAGATTCTAACTGATCAGACCAAGGGTTAGAAGATAGGTCATTCAATCTCTGCATCATCACTCCGAACATGCATTAGGAGAAAAATGATTTTATGTTACCAATTAATATTTTTTTAAAATTATTTATTGATTTTTTAACTAAAAATAACATACTATTATTATGTAACTTTCTTTTTCCCCTAAGGTTTTTGAATGCTAGTTTGGCCATTTTGGGATTCTGGGAGATTAATGAAAAATGTTCATTATATATTTCTGAATTATTCCATATTTCTGGAGAAGCGAGTTTGAATTGTAATTCTGACCATTCTTCATATTCTTTTTGTTTCCAAGTCTTTTTGTAAGACGATGATGGATTTCTAATCTCATTGATTATATCGCCAAGATTGATATGCATTTTTTCATTATATTTGACAGATTTATTCAGAGAATTAATCTTATTTTCTAGATCTGATAATCTAAAATTATTTTCCTGAATTAATAAGGAGTTTTCTTGGTAAGATTTATTTGAATATGATAAATGCTTCATATTCTGATTTACTTTTTCGGTAATTGATAATAACTCATTTGTCAGATTAAAATAATTATCCTTTAATTGATATATTGATTCATTGGTTGCTTTCTTTGAGTCATCTTTGTAACCTTTTAAGATATGAGCATCATTTAAGTCGCCAGTTAAAATAAACGGTAATTTAGTTTCCCCATTCTGCTCTCTCCATTTCTCAAGCTCCTCTAAAAGTACTAAATATCCTTTCTTTAAAGAATTGGATAATTTTGTATAATTCACAGAACTAGAGAATGTATGTGGATTATTGGGATCTTGAAAAACACCATGTTTATCATTTATTGGATCTACTACAACTGCTATAAATCTACCATCTGGTGATAAATTAAGTAATTTTTTGTATGTTCTTATGTCAATACCTGAAAGGTAAATTGGAATATCTGGATGAGTATGAATCCAACCTAGTACCCTTATGGTAGGGCTATTTGGAGAATCCTGTAGAATTTGTTCATTTGCAATCGAAGTTGCCATTGCTGCAGTTACCATATATGAACCAGAAAATTCACAATAGGAAGGTGTTGCTTGGATTTGTTCAGGAAAAAATCCTGCAATGCAAACATTATTTCCTTCCTCATCAACATGACCAAAAAGTAAACCGCCCATTTCAAGGTGTTTTCGTGGTGCTAGAAAAGATTTAGTTTGTTCGATCAAAGAATTAGAAATAATTGGTTTTGCTAATTTATTATCAATTAATAATTCTGCGTTGGACATAACAAAAACACCAATTATCCGTTGTTTAATATTGATTGAATATGATTCACATAAGCACCTATTTCGGATGATTTAGATTTAAAGTTAGGTTGTGAATTTCTTGTTGGGACACTTTGAAATGATCCTTCACAAACTAAAAATGCTTTACGATTTGTACCTGGGATATTCATTTGAGTGTAAACATGCGGGTGTCTTAAGTTAGAATTTAGATTCAAAATATAAGTAGCAAGAAAGTTATTTCTAGTGTCTATTATGCACTTATATTTACCGTCTTTTGACCGACCACGAGTATCTAATAGTTCGATATAAATTAGATCAAAGCCATGTCCTTTAACAGATTTTATTGATGGAAAATCTGAGCGAATTGTACTAATATCGGCAACAGAAAAACGAGTGCGGGAATAAATATTACCTACCTTTTGAAAACGTTGTTGTATCTCCCCATTGCCTGCGTCAATTACTCCAGGACCTACATACAGTGTTTGTCCGCGCATTTCTTCGGCCTTCATATCATTTACTTGTCTACTATCGCCGGTAAATACTGCCCAATCTGTATCATCACGAGGTGCAAGTCCGGCCATTTCTGCCGCTTGACGAAGAGTTTGATTATCTGCTGGAACTACTTCATGTCGTACTGATTGATCGAAAACAGAAATAAAAGTAATACTTTTTTTAGGTGGTTCATTACGATATACAACTCCCGGTTCTGAATCAAGTATGATTTCAATATCATTTCCTCCTGCTACTTTTTGCATACCCACATAAAGTGTTTCGTTGTTAAATTGATTTACATTTTTATTTGATACTACTGATCCAGAGGCTGTAAATACATCAAATTTGCCACTTGGAGCAATACCGGATTTTTTTGCAGCTTCTTGAATACTAGTGCCTTTGGGAACCTCGAGAAGAATTTTATGTGTTTGATCAATCGCACTGGACAAAGTAAATTGTACCATATCTTTTTTGTTTTTTCGAGTTTTAGTCCTCATTTTTCTACCCCTTTATTTTACACGTTTATTATGTATATTTATTTCTCTCATATATGATTTATTTTCAAATTTCAAAAAGTTTATCCTTCAGATGCTTTGAATGAGATCCTTGTGAAAGAAACATTTCTGAAAACATACCATATTTCTTTTCATCTATTATTTTGAAATTATTTGTTCTACCATTCCATCGGATATTTGAAGGCCATTCTATTAATGATTTTTCTTCTGACAATATAGAAATTAAAGCAAGTCCTTCTAAGGCTCCTAGTATTGCAGTTGAAGTAACAATTGATGTGAATGGTATTTCTCCATCTTCCTGACAGGACATTGGTTGACGATTGGTAACAGCTTGAATTCCATAACGGCACAACATACAAGAATTATTATTTTCAAATATATCAAAATTCCCTTTGAACCCCTGTGCCCCCGCATTAATCATTGTGATATTACATTTTGAGGCGATTGCATTCAGAACTGTTCTTGCTCTAAGATTATCCACACCACATAAAATGACATCGGCTTTGCTTATTATTTCTTGGAACTCATCATTAATATTTGAAATCGCTAATTCATCGTCATCGATATAATCTTCTTCAGAATACTCTTCTTCAAGGAATTGTGGTGAATTATTATCTAAACTATCCAAATGTGA
>MDSZ01203715.1_pt1 | contig 18650 bp, 17 predicted proteins | sample 811201 | NCBI WGS metagenome assembly MDSZ01 (sample SAMN05326647, study PRJNA326480) | marine metagenome | isolation source: seawater | place: Indian Ocean: North | collected 2010
AAACCCTTGAGCAGAAAAAATAGGAGTTTTAAGCTCATGAGAAACATCTTGCAAAAAATCTCTCCTAAATTCTTCTAAACGTTTTAATTCATCAATTTCTAATTGTTTTAATTTTGCGTAGGAAGTAATTTGATTGTTAATCCCTCTAAGAGGATTAATAGAATTTATTATACTATCATCATATTCTAAATCATCAAATTCCTTCTTTTTAAGCTTATCAAAAGATTTATAGATTAATGCGATTTTTCTATCAAACAAATACTCGGTAATTATTGCAAATAATAAAGTTGAAGATGCAAATGAAATTATAGTGATTGAACCAAGTTTTGTCGGCTCCATTTCTGCTAATATGTAAGCTGAAAAAGTTGAAATAACGCCAACGATTAAACCGAAAAGTAATGAAATAGCTTTTGAATTTCCCATTTTATAACATAATTCAATCAGAATTTACAAATTATAAATTAATGATTTTTTTAAATAACGTTAATTTAACATTGAAAATAAATAATTAATTTTTAGATAAAAAATTAATTATTTGTTGGGACTTCAAATTTATAACCAACGCCTTTAATGGTTTTAATATAATCTTCCCCTATTTTTTCTCTTAGCTTTCTTACATGTACATCAACTGTTCTAGCTACAACGTGAACATCTGATCCCCATACATTTCTTAATAAAACATCTCTAGAAAAAACTTTAGTAGAATTTTTCATAAGGAAATATAACAATTCAAATTCTTTTTTAGGTAGATAAATTTTTTTTCCATCTAAAATAGTAGTGTAGCTATTTTTATCAATTTTCAGTGACTCAATTTCTTGTACTAAACTTGTATCCTTTGAAGAAAACCTTCTTTTAAAAAAAGAATTTATTCTACTAATCAACGCCCTTGGCTTTATTGGTTTTGTAATATAATCATCTGCTCCAGCATCAAATGCAGCAACTTCTGAATATTCTTCTTCTCTTGCTGTTAAAAAAATTATATATGAATTAGATAAATTTTCAATTGATCGAAGCTTTATACATGTTTCAATCCCATCTAATTTTGGCATCATTATATCTAATAGAATAAGATGTGGAGAAAATTTTTCAACAATTTTTAAGGCTTCAATCCCAGAATCTGAAGTTTTAACAGTATAACCTTCTTGTTCTAAATTATACTTTAAAAGTAATAAAATATCTTTTTCATCATCAATTGCTAGAATTTTGAAATCAGATTTTGAAGACATATTATTTTATAACTTAATGATTGTAAAAATATTTAATTTATATGTTAATTATTTAAATAATGGATTAAAATGCCATTAATTTTTTGTTAATAAAAAAATAAAATCACTTGTACTTATTATAAATTATTTCTTTTGATTTATCATCTATCATATTATCAAAATCAACTGTTTCTATATCAAATTCACCAAAACGCATGGAAGCACTTAATCTCAAAGGAATTTTTCTATCGTCGTCAGATAACCAAAAAGTAACAGGACTTTCCCCTGAAAATAATTTATTTTCTGGAACTACAGGAGAAAATGTAAGTGCACTTAATGATTTTTTATTTAATGATTTAATCTTTTTTGAACCTAAATACTTCATTTTATAGTTGTACTTTCCTTTATCACTTAGGAAAGGAATTTCAATTAAAGTATCTATTGAAATTTGAGAATAATCAAGACTTCTTAAATAAAAAACACTTGAAATCCAGTAATTCATAAAATACCCTCTCATTATATCTTTAAATTGATTTTTTGAATGATAATATATTCTATCTTTTTCTTCTTTAGTTTCTTTATCAAGGATTATTACTTCGACAGAATCTAATGGCTGAGTGTTAAACCTTAAAATTTCATTTTTTTTATATTTTCCTTCTTGTAAATATTTATAAAACTTTTGAGGTGTATAGCTTATAGTATCTATATACACGCCCCAATTGTCTCTTACTCTAGCAAAGAAATCAAAGAACCCAGTAGTTCTTCCAAAAACGTCAATTTTATAACAAGGTAAATCGTTAACAAAATGAATTTTATTATCGACCAACATAGAAGCTTTTCCTGCGTTAAAAAAACTAAATGATACCTTTGTCTCTATTATCTCACCATCTATTAAATTAGAAGAAGAATGAAAAAATAAAAAACTTAGAAGAACTAATAAATTCTTTACAATAAAATTCAAAATGTATATTTTTTAAGAGTAAATTTCTTGCAAAATTATTAAATTCATGTGAGTGATTCGTATGATTTCGAACTTCTTTAAAAATTAATTTATTTTTACTAATTTTATTAGCATAATTATAAATTACTATTTATTTTAGCAAAATAGAATTTAAAAAACATCAAAATGAAAGAGAATAAAGAAAAAACAAAGGCATTAAATCTAACTATTGAAAAATTAGAAAAGACATATGGTCAAGGAACCGTTATGAAATTAAGTGATGAGAGCATAATTAATGTTCCAAGCATTCCAACAGGATCAATAGGGTTAGATATAGCCCTTGGAATAGGTGGAATACCAAAAGGAAGAGTTATCGAGATATATGGACCAGAATCGTCAGGAAAAACAACTCTATCTATGCATTGTATTGCGGAAGCTCAAAAAAAGGGCGGAATAGCTGCTTTTATTGACGCAGAACATGCTTTTGATAAGTCTTATGCAGAAAAACTTGGTATCGATACAGAAAACCTCCTTATTTCTCAACCAGACAATGGAGAGCAGGCCTTAGAAATTGCAGAGCATCTAATTCGATCGGGTGCAATTGATATTATAGTTATTGATTCCGTAGCAGCTCTTGTGCCAAAAGGAGAATTAGAAGGAGAAATGGGAGATAGTAAAATGGGACTCCAGGCAAGGTTGATGTCACAAGCTATGAGAAAATTAACTGGCGCTATTCATAAATCAGGATGCTCATGTATTTTTATTAACCAATTAAGACAAAAAATAGGTGTTATGTTTGGTAATCCAGAGACCACCACAGGAGGTAATGCATTAAAATTCTATTCATCAGTAAGAATAGATATAAGAAGAATTGGACAAATTAAAGATAATCCTGATTCTGTGATGGGAAATAGAACAAAAGTTAAGGTTGTTAAGAATAAAGTAGCTCCTCCATTTAAAGTTGTAGAATTTGACATAATGTATGGAAAAGGTATATCTAAATCTGGTGAAATTATTGATTTAGGTGTTGAAATGAATATAATTCAAAAAGCAGGCTCATGGTTTTCATATAATGAAAATAAATTAGCCCAAGGAAGAGATTCAGCAAAACAAATCATTGAAGATAATCCTGAATTAATGAAAGAATTAGAAAGCAAAATAAAGGAAAAAATAAATAATTAATTAGACCTTATTGCTTCTACGGGATCTAGTCTTGATGCAAAAATTGCAGGCAACATACCTGCCAGTAAACCAATAATACTTGATATAGAAATACCTAAAACAATATTAGTAAATGAAATTGTTAACTCTAACGAACCAGTATCAATTAATGTAATTAAAAAAACAAAGAAAAGACCAATTAGTCCGCCTATTAGACTTAAAATTGAAGATTCAAATAAAAATTGTAATAGTATAAAATAATTTTTGGCGCCTAAAGACTTTTGTAGACCAATGATTGGAACTCTTTCTTTAACGGATACAAACATTATATTAGCAATACCAAAACCACCAACAAAAATTGAAAAACTACCAATTATCCAACCAGCAACGGTTAATACATCAAAAACACCTCCTATAACATTAGATAAATACTCTGGTCTATTTATTGCAAAATTCTCCTCATCTAAAGGTTTTATACCTCTTTGAGCCCTGAGTAAGCCAGTAAGCTCATATTCAAGCTCAACTAAACCTGGATCAATATCAGCATTTCCTTTAACAATAATCACGGCATTAGAACCCTTTTTTCCAACTTTGTAAATTTTTTTAAAACTATTAAATGGAATAAATATTTGTCTATCAAAACTATCTCCTCCTACAAAGCTTTCTCCCTGTTCTTCTATTACCCCAACAATTAAATAATTAATACCTTTTATTTTGATTTTTTTACCAATCGGATCAGATGATTGATCAAATAACTCCTTATAAATTTTGTGTCCAATTATCACATAATTTCTTCCCTTCATAGTCTCATCTTCTGTAAAAAACCTTCCAATAGAAATATCATAATCTGCAACGTCTTTAGAGTCATAAACAATACCATTAATACCATCAGCAACAGTACTATTATTTAAATATTTTAAATTGATATCTCCTCTACTTGCAACAATTTCAACAGCATCAGCATTTTTTAGATTTTTCTTTAAAAAAAGATATTCATTGTAAGTTGGATGAGGTCTTTTCCAAAATTTCCACCATTCATAACCTGGATTATCAAAATCCCAAGGCCATTTTTCAACTCGTAAATTGTTGGTTCCGAGAAAATTAAAACTACTTTTAACGCTTTTTTCAAGGGAATCAACTACCGAAAGAACTGCAATAATTGTAAAAATTCCAATTGTAACTCCCAATAAAGATAAAAATGTTCTTATTGGATTTGCTACTAAAGCATTAAATGCAAAAATTATACTCTCCTTAATCAACCTAATTATCAGCCTCATTAAATATTATTTTTAATTTATATATAGTTTATAAAACAATTATTTAGCTTTGCAGACTCCAAAAGTATAATTTATTTCTTAAAGTAAATATGAAACTATCAGAATTTAATTTTAAACTACCTGCAAATAGAACTGCTGTAAGACCTACAAAAGATAGAGATGGGTCCAAGCTAATGGTGATTAATAAAGATTCAGGAAAAATTAATCACAAAAAATTTACCGATCTTGTAAATTATTTTGAAGAAGGTGATGTGATAGTATTAAATGATACCAAAGTTTTCCCTGCTAGACTTTATGGTCAAAAAGAAAAAACCGGTGCAAAAATTGAAGTTTTTTTATTAAGAGAATTAAATCCAGAATTAAACCTTTGGGATGTTCTAGTTGATCCTGCAAGAAAAATAAGAGTTGGAAATAAGTTATATTTTGGAAATGGAGAACTTGTTGCAGAAGTAATTGATAATACAACCTCAAGAGGAAGAACCATTCGATTTATACCTGAGGATAGTGAAAAGGATTTTCACGAAATCATAAAAGAATATGGAGAAACACCACTACCTAAAAACATAAAAAGAAAAATAGAAAAAGATGATAAAGAGAGATTTCAAACTATTTATGCAAAAAAAACTGGAGCTGTTGCTGCGCCAGCTGCAGGTCTTCACTTTACAAAAATCACATTAAAAAAATTAGAATTAATAGGTGTCAAAATAGCAACAATAACTACTCACATTAGCCTGGGAACATTTAAAGATGTAGATGTTGAAGATTTAACCAAACATAAAATGGATTCGGAAAATTTTTCTATTCCTGAAGAAACTTCGATAGTTGTTAATAAAGCATTGGATCAAGGTAAAAAAATTGTTGCAGTTGGGACTTCTACTATGAAAACATTAGAATCATCAGTTTCAACAAGTGGAAGATTAAAACCAAACCAAGGATGGACAGATAAATTTATTTTTCCTCCTTTTCGTTTTCATATATGTAGCGGAATGGTTACAAATTTTCATAGCCCTAAATCAACATTATTGATGATGGCAGCTGCTTATGGAGGTTTTGATAATATCATGAAAGCATATAAAATTGCTATCCAAAAAAAATATAGATTTCATAGTTATGGTGATGCTATGTTAATTCTATAAATTCATAGATTTAAAATGAAAAAATATGCTATTATCCTTGCTGCTGGAGAAGGAAAAAGATCTGGGCTTGATTTTCCAAAACAATTCTATAGAATTAATAATAAACCTATAATTTGTTATACCATTGAAAAATTTTTAAAAATTGAAAAAATTGAAATAATTTTAGTAGTTAATAACAATAAGAATTGGGAAAAAATATTAATCAGTTATAAAAATTATAATAATATATCCATTGTAGAGGGAGGAAAAAGAAGGTATGATTCTGTTAAAAATGGACTGAAATTTGTAGAAGATGGTGGAATAGTTGCTATTCATGATGGAGCAAGACCACTTATATCTAAAAATTTGATTGAAAATTTATTTAAGATAGCTTTGAAAAAAAACAATGCGATTCCATATATTACTTTGAAAGATACAATAAGAAAAATAAATAAAAATAAATCTTTAGATAGAAAAAATTATGTTTTAATTCAAACTCCTCAGGTTTTTCATAGTTCAGAAATAAAAAAAGCTTATATGCAAAAATTTAAAAAAAAATTCACAGATGATTCAAACGTATTTGAAAGTTTAAATAAAAAAATAAATTTGATAAAAGGAGAAGAAAAAAATTTTAAAATAACAACAAAAAAAGATCTTATATTAGCCGAAAACTACCTGTAATATCTAATATTCATCCTCATTGAAGAAAAAATCATCTTTAGATGGGTAGTCTGGCCAAATTTCCTCAATATTCTCATAAGGAGCACCATCATCTTCTAATTCTTGTAAATTTTCAACAACTTCAGCTGGGACACCGGTCCTAATTGAAAATTCAATTAATTCATCTTTAGTAGCAGGCCAAGGAGCATCTTCAAGATAAGAAGCTAATTCTAATGTCCAATACATAATTCAAAAAGTATTATTTTCGCAAAAATAGTTTTATTTTCAAATTATCATAATTTTTTTCAAATATTTTGTTTGTAAATTAATTTGCAATATTTATGATAAACATTAGATTTGCTCCCTAATTATTAAAAACTATGGCCAATCATAAATCTGCAATTAAAAGAATAAGATCTAATAATACAAAAAAGTTAAGAAATAAGCTTCAGCATAAAAAAACAAAAACTCAAATTAAAAAGCTTAAAGCTGAAACAAAAAAAACAACTGCAAAAAAACTGCTAATTCAAACCACATCAATGATTGACAAATTAGCAAAAAATAATATTTTGCATAAAAATAAAGTTAATAACCTAAAATCAAGTCTTACAAAACACGTTAATTCTTTATAATCTATTATTCATATTGATTCATTTTGAACAATACCTTTAAATTTTTATTAGTATCTATAGTTGCTGTATCATTATACTTTACACTTTTCAATGAAGAAGACAATAAAAAATATGTTGATAGAATTTTAGAAGAAAGAAAAGAAACAGAAAAATTTTTTAAAAACTCAAATGATTCACCATTTAAGGGAAAAAAATTTAAGGGTTTAAATTATTTTCCACCAGATATATCATTTAAAACGAATGCTATTATAGAAAAGCTTGAAAAGGCAGATACAGTATTATTAAAAACCTTTGACAATAAAGAAGTTATTTATTTAAAATTTGCAATTGCAAAAATGAAACTTAAAGGAGAAAAAATAGCTTTAATTCTTTTTAAAGAAATAAATAATCAAAATAATGCATTTCTATTATTTAATGATAGAACTAATGGAAATCAAACATATGCTGGAGGAAGATATATTGATCTTAGTTTTAAAAATTCAAAAAGAATTGAAATAGATTTCAATAAGGCATATAACCCTTACTGTGAATATGATATAAAATATACATGTCCAATTCCTCCAAAAGAAAATAATATACCTCTAAAAATTTTGGCTGGAGAAAAAAAGTATTTTAACTGAATTAAAAAAGGTTTTTAGTTAGTTTTGATAAAAATTCATAAATTATTTAGAAATGAAAATTTCTTTAAATTGGCTTAAAAATTTTATTGAATTAAATAATTCTCCAGAAGAAATATCAAATTTACTTACAGAAGTCGGATTAGAAGTAGAATCAATAGAAAAACTTGGTAACGAAAAATCAAAATTAAATGATTTAGTTATAGGAGAAATAAAAAAAATAAAAAGTCATACTAATGCAAATAAATTACAAATAACAGAAGTTGATGTAGGTAGAGAAAAATTAAAAATAGTATGCGGAGCTAAAAATATAAAGAAAAATCAAAAAGTTGTGGTTGCTAAGCCAGGAACATTTATCTATCCGTTAGGAGGTCAAAAAGTAAAAATTAGTAAAACAAAAATTAGAGGAGAAGATTCTGAAGGAATGTTATGTTCAGAAAAGGAAATTGGCATTGGAAACGATGAAAAAGGAATAATTATTTTAAAAGATAATAAAATAAAAAATGGAGAAAAAGCATATAAATATTTTGATCAAAACGAAGATTTTATATTTGATATATCATTAACACCAAATAGAGCAGATGCAGCTTCTCATTTAGGTGTTGCTCGAGATTTGAAATCAGCATTAAATATTTCTTCAATAAATCTACCAAAAGATAATTTATCTGAATCAAATTCAAAAAAATTAAAACTTGAAGTTAAAGTTCAAGATTCTTCAGCATGTCCAAGATATTCTGGTATTTTAATTTCTGAAGTTCAAGTAAAAGATTCACCAAAATGGCTACAGAATAATTTACAGAGTATAGGTTTAAAACCAATAAATAATATTGTTGACATTACAAATTATATTTTACATTCATTTGGACAACCAATGCATGCATTTGATTATGATAAAATAAAGAGCAAGAAAATTAAAGTACAATTTTTAAAAGAAGGAACAAAATTCTCAACTTTAGATGGAGTCAAAAGAAAATTGAAAAATGAAGATTTAATAATATGTGATAACAAAACCCCTTTATGTATTGCAGGAGTTCTGGGAGGAGAATCATCTGAGGTAAAAAATAAAACCAAAAATATATTTCTAGAAAGTGCTTACTTCAATCCTAAACTAGTTAGGAAATCCTCTCAAAATCATCAAATAAGTACTGACGCGTCTTTTAGATTTGAAAGAGGAACAGATCCAAACATTACTGTTTATTCATTAAAAATAGCAGCTAAAATGATAAAAGAATTGAGTGGAGGAAAAATAGCTTCCAAAATAATTGATATATATCCAAAAAAAATAAAAAATACTGTACTTAAATTGGATATAAATAGAGTAAATAAATTAATTGGGATTTCTATTCCTAAAAAAGAAATGATAAAGATCTTAAATTCATTAGAAATAAATTCTAAAAATATTAATGATTCTTTAATTGAATTATCAATACCACCATATAGAACTGATGTTAAAAGAGAAGCTGATATTGTAGAAGAAATTTTAAGAATTTATGGTTATAATAATATAAATCTTTCCAAACACTTAGGATCTGAATTTTTATCAAAACCAAGCAAGGCAAAAATAGAAGAAGATTTTGTAAAAAATATCATCAATTTGTTGATATCTAATGGGTATTATGAGATAACAACAAACTCACTTACATCCATAAGATTTGTTGAAAATGAAAAATTATGGAAAAAAGAAGATAGTATTGAAATGATAAATAAACTTAGTGAAGAACACGGGGTTCTTAAAACTCATCTTTTATTTACTAGTTTGGAAGTAATAAAATATAATTTAAATAGAAAACAAAAAAATTTAAAATTATTTGAGCTTGACAAAACATATAAGAAAGAAAAATCATCATACAGAGAAAATAAAAAACTTGGAATTTATTTAGTGGGAAATAATTATGAAGATCATTTTAATAAACAAAATAAAGATTCGTCAATAAATGATATAAAAGATGTAGTTCATAAAGTACTTCAAAAGAGTAAAATAAATAATTATAATCAAAAAGAATTTAAAGATTCATTTTTCAAAAGTGGAATTCTTATTAAAAAAGATAAAAATGAAATAGCAAAAATTGGACAACTAAGTGAAGAAATAAAAAAACAATTTGAAATAACTGAAAATATTTTTTATGCAGAAATTGATTGGAAAAATTTATATGATAATTCAAAAGAGCAATTGATATACAAACCCGTTTCAAAATTTCCAGAAGTTCAAAGAGACCTTTCTCTAATTTTGGACAAATCGGTTAAATTTAGTGATATTGAAAATATAGTTGAAAAAAATAAATTAAGTCTTATTAAGAAAATTCATTTATACGATATTTATGAAGGAAAAAATATTAATAATAAAAAGGCATATGCAATTAGATTTATTTTACAAGATGATAATAAAACTCTTGATGAAAAAAGCATAAACCATACAATGGAAACTTTGATTGGGTCTTTTGAAAAAGAACTTAAAGCTCAAATAAGAAAATAAATGCTTGATAACGAAATACAATTTGAATTAAAAAAATTAGAAAATAAGCTATATAGTTTATTAAAGAATTATAATGAATTAAAAAACAAAACAGAAGAGCTAAATCAAAAAAATGAAGATATATATATAAAATTAACATTAAAAGATTTAGAAATATCAAAGCTCAAAAATCAGAAACAATTATCAGGAAAAAATGAAGATTATTTGATAGAAAAAAATAAATTAAAAGAAGAATTAGAAAGGAATATTAATGAAATAGAAAAGTGTATTGAATCTATTAAATTATCATAAACTAATGGAACAATTATCAATAAGATTAAAAATTGGAAATAGAGAATATCCAATGACAATTAAAAAAGAAGAAGAAGAATTAATAAGAAAAGTTGGTAAAGAAATTAACGAACAAATTAGTTCATATAAAACTAAAATGAATATTGATGATCCACAAGATTTACTTGCTATGGTTGCTTTTGATTCTTTTATTAAATTGTCAAATCAAAATAAATCACCAACAGAAAGTAATAAAATTTTAGAAAAGTTAAAAGAAATGAATAAATCTGTGGAAAATAATCTATAAATTATTCAGGAGTTCTCTCATTGGGCCATTCTTTTTTGAAATTTATCCAATAATCCTTAACAGTTGACTTAACTTCTTTCCTTAACCATAATAAACCAATTAGGTTAGGAATAGTCATTAAAGCAATAGTTATAAGAGAAACATTCCATATAACAGTTGTATCAGCAAATGATGCAATAAAAAAACCAATAACATAAACAATCCTATAATAAACTACAGAACCTGCGCCAAACAAATATGTCATAGCTCTATCTCCATAATATGACCAAGCAATAGCAGTACTAAAAGCAAATAATAATAGCCCAATACTAACAATATAATTTCCATAATTTCCTAAAAACCCTTTATCAAATGCTAAAGCTGTCAGAGGAGCGCTATGTACCAAAGACTTACCTTCAACTATTAAGTTTTCTTGTAACTTACCATCTATTATATTCATTTTACCGGTAAATCGATTCATACTATTATCATAAATAATTACATCTTCAGCTATTGACCTAGCATGAATTATTGAAATATTATTTAATAATATACCATTCTCAACATTCGCTTCTCCATTAAATTTATTAATAGAACTATTTCCATTTAGATAATCAAATAAGATTTTAACATCATCTTGATCTTGTTCTAAATACAATCTATCTAACAAAACAAGATCAGCTTTCGCAAATGTATTTTGATGTTTTTCACTCCACACACCAGAAGATAAAAGAACCAAACCAGTAATAGTACAAATTATAATTGTATCAATAAATGGTTCAAGAATAGCAACCAAACCTTCAGAAACTGGTTCATTAGTTTTTGCAGAAGCATGAGCTATTGGAGCGGAACCTTGACCAGCTTCGTTAGAATATAAACCTCTATTTACTCCTCTAGATATAGCATAAGATACTGAAGCTCCTAAAAATCCACCTACTGCAGCGCTACCTGAAAATAGTTCAGAAAAAATTGAAATAAATGAAGGTATAATATTTTCATAATTGAAAATTATAACTGAAAAAGCTCCGAAAATATAAATAACAGCCATAAAAGGAACTAGCTTTTCAGTTATCTTTGCAATCCTTTTGATACCACCAATTATTACTGCACCCAATAAAATAGCTAAAACACCACCAGTAATCATCTTATTAATACCAAAAGATGCAAGCATAGAATTAGAAATACTATTTATTTGAGGAAGATTCCCTGTACCGAAAGATGAAAGAACTGTTGCAAAAGCAAATAATATACCAACCCATTTAAGACTTACCTTATTACCAAACAGTCTGAAATCTCCATTTTTCATGAAATACATTGGGCCACCTGACATAGTACCATCAGATATTTTTTCTCTATATTTATGCGATAGGGTTACCTCGACAAACTTAGTTGTCATACCAACCATCGCTGTTACAAGCATCCAAAACAATGCAGCTGGACCCCCTAAATGAATAGCAAAAGCAACACCAGCAATATTTCCGGTGCCAACTGTTCCAGAAAGAGCAGTTGTTAGTGCTTGAAAATGAGAGGTATCTCCCTCGTCATCTTTTTTATCAAATTTACCTCTAACGACTTTTAGAGCAAAATTGAAATATCTTATCTGTGGAAATCTCAAATAAATTGTAAAAAATAAACCTGTTCCTAAAAGCAATGGAACAAAATAAAAAGCACTTCCAAGAAACTGATCAATGTAAATTAGGAACTCGTTGAATTGCTGCATAATTTAAATTTTTATAAATCTAATATAGATTATATTTTTTGATCGATTAATCTTAGAATTTTTTCTTTCTTTATTTCTGATTTTTTTAATATTTCAATTGCTTCTTTCATAATCCCGTGATCATTTTCTATATCTTTCAAATTTATTCTAACATTAAGGTATGCTCCATAAATACAAGAGTAGACACATAAGCATGCAACACCAGAATCTGATAAGGAATTTTGATTTCCATTATCAACTAAATTTTTAATATGAGAATAAATTAAAAAACTTTCTTTCATAACTTTTAAAGGAACTTCTGCAGCATAAAGAGTAGAATTAATTATTTCTTTCTCTCTTATTTTTTTTTCTTTATTATTATTTTTTGGAAGCTTAAATGAATTCATTATATCATTAAATGCTTTTGAATCCTCATCAACCAATAAAAGTAGTTTTTCCCTTATTTTATTTATTTTAAAAGCAATATTGCTAAAAATATCGACTTTATCTTCCCATCCTCTGGTGTTACATGATAAATTTGCAACCATACCTGAAAGAGAAGCACCAAGTGATCCAACATATGAAGATACAGAACCGCCTCCAGGAGCTGGTGATTCTCTTAAAACTTCATCAGAAAGTTCTCTAGCTGAAAAATCAATTAGTTTTTTATTTTTATTTGAAATCTTATCTAGATAATATTCTATAATATTTGTTTCAGGATCAAAATTTTTAACTTGATTCAATCCTAAAGATTCTATAGCAACTTTAATTATATCAATTTCAGGTATTCCAATGGATCTATTTTGTTTTTTTTAAAAAATACTTTCCTGCATCTAATATTGACTTTAAAGGTATAAGCCCTACTAATTCAGATCCAGTAACTCTAGCTCCTCTAATTTCTGCTTTTTTTGATACTTCATCAAAAACAGTATGAATTGGTGTTTCTGTTATATTAGTGAGGTTCATAGAAATCTGAGCTATACCAAACTCATCAATATACCATCCAATAGCTTTCACATGCTTTAATGAACCGGGGATCTTTTCAGGATTACCATTTTTGTCATACACAATATCTCCAATGACAGGATGCCCTTTTCTTTTAATTCTACCTTTTTCCCTTACATCAAAAGCAATTGCATTTGCCAACCTAGTTGATTTTGTATTTAAATTAATATTATAAGCAATTAAAAAATCTCTAACACCAATTGCGGTTGCACCAGATTTTTTGTTAAAAGCTAAACCAAAATCAGGCTTCCATTCTTTTTTTGATATCTTTTCTTTTAAACCCTCGTATTCACCAGACCTTACGTTTGCAAGGTTTTTTCTTTTCTCTTCCTTTGCTGCATATTCATATAAGTAAATTGGAATATTTAAAGTTTCAGATACTCTTTTTGCTAATTTCTCAGCATAAGGTATTAATTCTTTAAAAGATATATTGGAAACTGGAATTAACGGACAAACGTCAGTTGCACCAAATCTAGGGTGTTCACCTTTATGTTTACTCATATCAATTTTTTCACTTGCTTTCTTTATAGCATTATAAGCTGCTTCTATAACAGAATCTGGATCTCCAACAAAAGTCATAACAGTTCTATTCGTGGCATTACCAGGATCAACATTTAATAAATTAACTCCTTTTGTATTTGAAATGGAATTTGAAATTTCGTCTATAACATCTTGATTTCTTCCTTCAGAAAAGTTTGGAACACACTCTATAATTTTATTCATACATATAAAATTAGTGATTAATTATAGATTTCACCTCTTTTACAAATAAGAGATGGTTTTAATTTGCCTTGATAATATAGAATTTCTCTGTAATCATTAGTTTCAAATCCAATAAAATCTGCTATTTTATCTTTCTCAATTCTTCCTCTATCCTTTAATCCTAATGCATCTGCTGCCCTAAATGTTATTGCAGAAAAAACTTCTGCATTTGTTAGCTTTTCAATTGAGCCTAATAAAGATGCTTGATGTAAAAGATCTCCCATTGGAGCTGATCCAGGATTCCAATCAGTAGCAATTGATAATTTACAATTACCATCTAATAATTTTCTTGCAGGTGCAAAAGGAATACCAAGACCTAAACTGCAGCCAGGTAATACAACAGCACTAGTGCTTGAATTAGAGAGTAATTTAATTTCCTTATCATTTAAAACCTCTAGATGGTCAGCACTTTTTGCCCCAGATTTAATAGCAACTTCTACACCTCCAGATGAGAATTGATTTGCATGAACTGTAATATCAAAATCATTTTTTAACTCTGAGAGATATTTTAATGATTCGTCTACAGAGAATGCTTTTTCTTCGGTAAATATATCAATCCTTTCTGTAAGTTTATTTTTTTTAATATTAGGGATTAATTCCTCAATTATCTTTTCAAGATATTCTGAAGATGAGCTGTACTGTTTAGGTGTAACATGGGCAGCAAGACAAGTTGGAACTACATCTATCATATGTTTATGATTCAACTGATTAATCAATGATAACAATCTGAGTTCTTCACTAAGATTGGATCCATAACCACTCTTTACCTCACAAGTAAGCACACCCTCTTTAAAGTGTCTATCCAACCTTTTAATAGTAACATTTAGCAAATCATTATCCGAAGCTTTTTGAGTCGCATACATTGTATTATGGATTCCACCTCCCTCAGATAAAATTTTTTGATAAGAAACCCCAGCATTTCTTTTAGAATATTCATCTGATCTAGTTCCAAAATGACAAACATGAGTATGACAGTCTATAAAACCAGGTAATAAAACTTGAGGTTTATTAATCTCAATAACCTCATTATCTTTTTTTGAAAGAAGTTCAAAATCACCAACATCTACAATTTTTTCATTTGAAATAACAACTCCTCCTTTCTCAATAATTTCAATCATATCATCAGATAGCGAACCACTAATAGGAAGAGATGACATTGTTAATATTTGAGAAAAGGGACCAATTAATTTATTCAACTTAAATATCAAGTTTAAATTTTTTAGAAAATTTATTTGCTATCTCATACCCAGCGTCATTATGTCTAAAGACTCCCATTGCAGGATCATTGTGTAAGACTCTTCTAATACAATTTTTTGCTCTCTCTGTGCCATCAACTAATACTACCATACCTGCATGTTGAGAGTAACCCATACCAACTCCACCACCATGATGAAAAGATACCCATGTTGCTCCTCCAGCTGTATTTGACATCAAATTTAATAGCGGCCAATCAGATACAGCATCAGAGCCATCTAACATTCCTTCAGTTTCTCTATTTGGTGAAGCTACTGAACCACAATCTAGGTGATCTCTACCGATAACTAATGGTGCAGAAATCTCACCAGATTTTACCAAATCATTAAATATTATACCGGCTTTCTCTCTTTCACCCATACCAAGCCAACAGATTCTACAAGGTAACCCCTGAAAATGAATTTTTTCTTTTGCTTGTTTCAACCATTTAATCATATCCTTATTTTCTGGAAAGGCATTTATTAATGCTTTGTCCGTTTTGTAAATATCTTCAGGATCTCCTGATAATGCTGCCCACCTAAATGGTCCTTTCCCTTCGCAAAATAGAGGACGAATATAGTCAGGAACAAATCCATTAAAGCTAAATGCATTTTGCTCACCTCCTATTTTTGCAAATTCTCTTAAATTATTTCCATAGTCAAAAGTAATTGCACCTCTTTCTTGCATTTTAAGCATTAAAGAAACATGTCTTGCCATACTCTTTAAAGATATTTCTTTATATTTTTTCTGATCAGAATTTCTCAACTCATGAGCTTGATTTAAAGTCATACCATTAGGAACATAACCAAATACTGGATCATGGGCTGAAGTTTGATCTGTCAAAATCTCTGGAATAATTCCATCTTCTAATAAACTATTAAGCAAATCACCTGCATCACTTACTAAACCGATTGATATATTTTTATTATTTTTTTTAGCATCTAAAACCCAATCTCTTGCCTCAACATATGATTCAGTCATTTTATCAATATATTTTGTTTTCAACCTTTTCTCTATTCTAGAGGGGTCTATATCGGCGCCGAGAAATGTAGCTCCAGCCATAGTAGCAGCGAGTGGCTGAGCTCCACCCATTCCTCCTAGCCCACCAGAAACTAAAAGTTTACCCTTCAGAGAACCTCCAAAGTGTTTATTTGCACAGGCAGTAAATGTTTCATAAGTTCCTTGTAAAATTCCTTGAGTTCCTATGTAAATCCAACTACCTGCAGTCATTTGACCATACATCATAAGTCCATCACTTTTTAATTTCTCAAAATGTTCCCAATTTGCCCACTCGGGAACCAAATTTGAATTTGCAATTAATACCCTAGGGGCCTGATCATGGGTTCTAACTTTTCCTACTGGTTTTCCTGATTGAATTAGTAAACTTTCATCCTCTTCCAAATCAAGTAAAATCTTAATTATCTTTTCTAAGGATTCCCTATTTCTTGCTGCTTGACCAGACCCACCATAAACTATTAAATTATTTGGATCCTCGGCTACTTCAGAATCAAGATTATTTAACAACATCCTTAGTGGAGCTTCAGTCTGCCAACTTTTTGTATTCAACTTAGAACCAGTAGGAGATTTATAATTTGGATGAGAGGCATACTTATCTAAAAAGTGAGATGTATTCATAATTTCAAGATGTTAATTCAACTAGTTTTCTAGACTTAACTATTTTTATAGCACTTTCAATATCATTAGTAAAAATTTTATCCTTATCACTGAAACTAATGAGCTTTCTTATATGAGCTATGCAAGATTCCAGTTTGTTACTAGATGACAAGGGTCTATGGAACTCTAAAGCTTGAATTGAACAAAGTAATTCTATAGCTAAGATTTTTTCTAAATTTTTAACAACCTTTAAAAACTTTACAGCACCTATCGAGCCCATGCTGACATGATCTTCCTGTCCAAGAGAAGTTGTTATTGAATCTGCACTCGCTGGAAAACATAAGTTTTTATTTTCACTAACTAGTGCTGCGCTCGTATATTGTAAAATCATAAAACCCGAATTAATGCCAATCTTTTTTAATAATAGTTGAGGCACTACTTTATTTCCTTTTAAAAGTAAATAAATTCTTCTATCAGATATGTTTCCAAGCTCTGAAACTGCAATAATACTATAGTCAATTGGGATAGCAACTGGCTGACCATGAAAATTTCCACCACTTAGAATATTTCCATCTTTCATTACTATTGGATTATCTGTAACAGAGTTGAGTTCAATATTTATTGTTTTTTCTAAGTGAAGATAGGAATCCCAACTTGCACCATGAACTTGAGGTATGCACCTTATAGAATAAGGGTCTTGAACTTTTCCAGAATTTTTATTTGAATCAATAACTTCTGAACCTTCAAGTAATTCTCTAATTTTATCTGACACAATTGAAGCTCCATTGTATGGTCTTAGTTCATTCAATTCTTTACTAAATGGAATATCAGAGCCCATTGTACCTTCAATGCTCATTGCAGATATAATATCTGCATTCTCAAGACAGTTTCTAAATCTATCTAATGCATAGCAAGTAAAAGCACATATAAACTGAGTTCCATTAATAAGAGCAAGCCCCTCTTTTTCTTTAATGTTTAATGGTATCATCTTCTCCTTATTAAGCATGTCTGAAGATCGGATTTTCTTTCCCTTATAATATACTTCTCCTTCACCAATGAGAGGAAGAAAAAGATGAGCAAGAGGAGCAAGATCTCCTGAAGCCCCTACTGAACCTTTTATAGGTACAGTAGGTAATATATTATTATTAATATGCCAGCAAAGTCTATCAATAATATCTATCCTAACTCCTGAATGACCCATACAAAGAGAGTGAACCTTAATTATCATCATAAGTTTAGAAATTATTTTTGGTACTTTCTTCCCTACACCTACTGCATGACTTTTCAAAAGATTTTCTTGTAGTAGATTAGAATTTTCAGATGATATTATAGTATTGCAAAGAGCACCAAAACCGGTGTTTATTCCATAAACTGTCTTATTTGAAGAAGAAATGGATTCAACTTTTTTTCTTGATTCCTTAATTTTTCCAGATTGAGATGGATCTATTATAGTTTCAACTTCTCCAACAGCAATTTTAATTGCTATCTTATAAGTAAGTTTATCTTTTCCGAAACTGAATTTTTTAGCAGACATTATAACTATAAAGTTAGTTTTTTTTAAAGAATCAATTCGACAAAAAACCTTTTCTTAATTTAGAATCTAATGTATCGTAACACTTTTTTTTGAATTCTTCTAAATTTTCCATTGAATAACCCTCTGGTGAAATAGGTTCATGGCATATAACCCTACATTTATGCCAC